>OIGD01000826.1_pt1 | contig 33469 bp, 24 predicted proteins | sample 1582211 | NCBI WGS metagenome assembly OIGD01 (sample SAMN04414078, study PRJEB24778) | human gut metagenome | material: faecal | host: Homo sapiens
ATTCTGAATGTCAGTTTTCGGGAACACAGCCGCTATCGCCTCGCTGAACCCTGTGCGATTATCTGTGCAGGCAATGAGAATATCCTCGACCTTTCGATTTTTCAGATTATTCAGCACGGAAGCCCAGAATTTCGCGCTTTCATTCTCGCCAACCCACATTCCGAGCACAGATTTCCTGCCTTCGAGATTGACGCCTATCGCTATTTAAACAGCTTTTTTCACTATCTGACCTTCACTGCGAACGTGGTAATATATTGCGTCCATGAACACTACAGCATACACGCTTTCAAGCGGTCTCTGCTGCCATTCCCGCGCCTCGGGAAGTATTTTGTCGGTTATTCGGCTGACCGTTGTGTCCGAGATGTCCATGCCGTAAATATCCTTAATATGAGCCTGTATATCCGATGTTGTCATTACCTTGGCGTACATCGAGACTATCTTGCTTTCAATTGTTGTTGAAATGCTGGTTTGGTTTTTTGGTAGGATCCTCGGTTCAAACTAGCCGTTTCGGTCACGCGGGATATTGACGTCTATCTTTCCCGCACTTGTTTTCAGGGTTTTCCGGCTATGACCGTTTCTGCTGTTTGTTGTTCCTGATTCGGTTCTGGCAGTATGGTCATATCTCCCATAACCCAGTGTTTCATCAAGCTCTGCGTCGAGACTGCCCTCCAGGAACTCCGCTATTGTTTCCCTGAACAGCCTTTGGATATCCTCCATCCCAGTAACATTCGCGTTGCTCAGAAGCTCTCGAATCAGCTCTCGTCTTGCCTCTTCCCCAGGTGTTCTTTTTCTGCCCATTTCTTTTTCCTCCATTCGTTTGCTTTTATTATACACTGTTTATGGAGTTTACACAAGATTTGGGGTGGTATCAACCGGCTCGCAGCAGAGCCGGTTTTCTTGGGCCTATTGACATTTATTTGGTTAATTCTACCACAATTTTTCCTAACAATTTATATTCATCATCGGAAAGTTCCTTATCAAATCCATTTTTAACACGAAACTGCTGTGTCAGAATTTCAATAATTTCCTTCTGGTTGTCACTTAATCCGAATGTTGAAACAGTTGATCTTTTTTCCGTTCCATAAAGAAAGTCCATAGATACATTGAAAACAGAGGCAATGGTTCTCATGGTTTCAAACGGCGGCATGGCTGTTCCGCATTCATATTTGCTTATGGTTGCTTCTGTAACACTGAGTTTGTCAGCAAGGGTCTTTTGCTTCATGTGCGCATCGTTTCTGAGTTCCTTTAATAGTGTGCCAAAGTGATATATCTCCATTTGCACTTTCCTTTCGGGATTTTTTTCTGTTTTCACTTGAATCTTATTCAATTATATGCTATACTATAATCGCGTTGCGATTATAGTATATATAAAAACGGAATTTTATTCCGATTTGTGATATTGGGGATAAAGTCAGGAGAGGGTATATTGACTCAAAAAAAATACAGCGCCGGATTAATGTCACAGTCCTTCTGGTTTATTGAGTTTAAGAAAGTTCTTCCAATGGTGATGGAAGGTAAAGCCCAGGATGAAATCAAGAAGTACTGCATTGAGCAGAACATTTTCGGCGCAGTGAATGCTAACCGCTCCAGGAGGGTAACAAACTACATTACCAATAGGGCGATAGCTCTTGATGAAACGGAACTAAAGCTGTTTCAGGATTCAGACCTGTCAACGCAGAAAATCATTAATCTCATAGCTATTATGAGAACAGACAGGCTTTTATCCGAGTTCGTGTACGAAGTGTACCGCACCAGGAAAATACTTGGATTCAGCGAGATAACCGCTGCTGACATAAAGCAGTTTTTCAGGGATAAGGAATTGCAGGAGCCTCTTATTGAGGGCTGGATCGATTCCACTAAAAATCGGCTGTCCGGATGTTATTTCAACTTTCTGACGGAAGCAGGACTTCTCACCACAGATGGGAAAAGGCACATCATTACCCCGCCACTTCTGGACATATCTCTTGAACGATATCTTGAAGTTAAAGGCGAAACTGCGATGATCAAAGCACTTACGGGGGTCAACTGAAATGGCTGCATTAGATGAAAGGCTTGATAAAGCCGAAGAAATGATTGCTAAGCCTTCATTCCGGGAGAATAAGGGGCTTGGCAACGAGGTCGGGTATTATATTTTCGACTATATGCCAAAGGACGAACTTATTGTACGCAAGCGTGTGGAGTATATCCGCCAAAAACACGAGGATTCACCGGACGGTTTTAAGGTCGTTGTATTTGACCTCTACGACATAACTATCGAGATACTGAAAGAAAAGGGCTATCTTGAAAAGTGTTTCGACCTTGAAAAAAACAAAGGTCTTGACCGTGTTATAAGAGCTGTGGGGAATACGCTCCGGCTGACCGGAGATGACAACCTTATCGTAAAGTATATTCAGGAGCGGACGCCTGAAAAATCTGTCGTATTCATAATCGGGATAGGAAAGTGCTATCCCCTCATTCGTTCGCATACTGTTCTGAACAATCTTCATCAGGTATTGGATAATGTTCCTGTGGTTATGTTCTATCCCGGAAAATATGACGGGCAGGAGCTGGTCCTTTTTGGCGAGGTCAAGGACGATAACTACTATCGTGCTTTCAAATTGGTTGAGTAAGGAGAATATCAATGATCATCAGGGATATGTTCGCAAAGCCCATTGACCGTGACATCAAGGGAGTTATCAAGGTTGGACAGGACGATGACTCCAACATCAGGCAGGAACTTGAAGAGTACGTTGTCACAAGAGAGCTCCAGAAGCATTTCAGAGGCTTTTTCGAAAGCTATAAGAACGGCATAACCGGAAATACGGACAAGATGGGTGTGTGGATCTCAGGCTTCTTTGGAAGCGGTAAATCTCACTTTCTGAAGATACTGTCCTATGTCCTTGAAAACAAGGTTGTTGACGGCAAATCCGCCATTGACTATTTCGTTGATGACGACAAGATTGCAGACCCGATGGTTCTTGCGGATATGAAGCTTGCAGCCTCTGTTCCGACTGACGCTATCCTGTTCAATATCGACTCCAAAAGCGAATCTAACGGCAAGGAAAACAATGACGCTATCGTTTCTGTGTTCCTTAAAGTGTTCAATAAGATGCAGGGCTTTTGCAGCTCCAATTTTGCGCTTGCAGACCTGGAGCGCAGACTTTTCGGCGAAGGCAAATATGATGAGTTCCGCAGCACATTTGAAAATTCCTATGGTCAGCCCTGGGAAGAAGCCCGTGATGAGTTCGACTTTATCCAGGACGATGTAATTGACGCTCTGGTAGACATCGGCTATATGAGCGCCGAGTCAGCCCGCAGCTGGAGCGATAAGGCTCTGGAGCCGTATTCAATATCCATCGAGGACTTTGCAAAGCTTGTAAAGAAGTACATTGACTCAAAGGGAAAGAACCATCACGTTGTTTTTCTGGTCGATGAAGTCGGTCAGTACATAGGCGATAACTCAAAGCTGATGCTCAATCTCCAGACCGTAACCGAGGAACTTGGTATAGCCTGCCGCGGCAAGGCATGGGTAGTTGTGACCAGCCAGCAGGATATCGACTCAATAACCAAGATAAAGGGCAATGACTTTTCAAAAATCCAGGGGCGTTTTGATACAAGGCTGTCGCTTTCCTCATCCAATGTGGACGAGGTCATCAAGAAGAGGATCCTTGCCAAGAACGATTCCGGCAATGCCACTCTTTCAGCGCTGTTTGATACCAAGGACACTATCATCAAGAATCTTATCGTGTTCAACGACGGCGTTGAAAAGAAACTCTATCAGAACGGTGACGACTTCGCCCTTGTATATCCGTTTATCCCGTATCAGTTCGACCTGCTAGGCAGCGTTCTGACTTCCATAAGAACGCATGGTGCGTCCGGAAAGCATCTTGCAGAGGGTGAGCGTTCCATGCTTGCGCTGTTCAAGGAATCCGCCGTCAGGCTGATGAACAAGGAACCAGGGGCGCTTGTTCCGTTCAATATGTTCTATGACGCACTGGAACAGTTCCTTGACCATTCTCACAAGGGCGTTATCACCAAGGCGCTTGACAATTCCTCTCTCAATTCCGCCCATGCGGAAGAGTGCTTTACCGTAAACGTGCTGAAAACTCTGTTTATGATCAAGTACGTCAAGGAGATCAGGGCAAACCTCAATAATATCACGAGCCTCATGGTTTCCGATATTGACGAGGACCGCAGAACACTCTCCGAGAGGGTGGAGGAAGCGCTTAACCGCCTTATCCGCCAGACGCTCGTGCAGAAAAACGGCGATATTTATGTGTTCCTGACGAACGAGGAGCAGGAAATAAACAGAGCCATTGAAACGCAGCCGATAGAATCCTCTGATGTGACAAACAGGGTTTCCGGTATGATTTTCGACGATATCTACCCTGAGAACAAGTTCAGGCTGAACAGGTTCAATAACAGGTATCAGTTCAGCTTCTGCCAGTTCGTAGACGACCACCCGTTCAAGGCAAATCAGAATTACGACATCAAGCTCCGCATACTCACACCGAACAGCGATGAGGTCGGTGATGAGAACACGCTGCGCCTGTCGTCCGGTCAGGATAATGTTGTTCTTGTGGTACTTCCCGGCGACAGGTCGTATCTTGACGAAGTGACCTCCATGCTGAAAATCGAGAAGTTCCTGCGCATGGACGCCGCAAACACTGCTGTCAACACCGAATCGCTGAAATCACAGAAGCGCGCGGAAATACAGGAACGCAGCCGGAATGCGAAAACGTATCTCTGCCAGGCTCTTGAAGAAGCCGATATCTACACCTGCGGCGACAAGGTCGAGTCTAAATCCAGGGATATCAGGACCCGCATAAACGAAGCGCTCGGAAAACTTATCAACTCTGTGTACCACAAGCTGTCCTACATTGACAGACCGGTCGGCGACGATGATATCCGCGCCCTGCTGCGTGACAATTCACAGCAGATCACCATTGATGGCACAATGCAGGAGTACAACGTGGAAGCTCTGAACGAGATGTCCAGATTCATCGCCGACAAGACGGCGCAGCATTTCAAGGTGTCTATGAAGTCGCTGATGGAGCGGTTTACAAAGGCTCCGTATGGCTATGTTGAAGCCGATGTTCAGTGGCTTGTTGCAAAGCTGTTCCGCAAGGGCGAGATTTCCCTGACAGTGAACAATGAACAGGTAACGCTCCAGTCCAGGACTTCCGAGGAGATTTTCCGTTTCATCACACGCAAGGAATACATCGAAAAGCTGATGGCTGAAAAGCGTGCAAAGGCAAGCGACAATCAGAAGAAAGTCGTCCGTGAGGTAATGAAGGAACTCTTCAATACTACGCCGAACAGCGACGATGACGACGCTGTAATGGCGGAGTTCGTCAGGTACGCAAACAACCTCAAGACCGAGATTGAACGAACCGAGGGCAACTACAATAATGGCGCAAGGTACCCGGGAAGACGTGTTCTTTCAAAAGCCAAGCAGCTTCTGACTGACATCTGCGATGTGAAATATCCAAATGAATTCTTCGGAATGATTTCTGCCAAGAAAGAAGATTTGCTTAACATGGCTGAGGATTACGAGCCTGTTAAAAAGTTCTTCGGCGGTCAGCAGAAGAGTATCTTTGACAATGCCGTAAGACAGATGGATATTTTTGAGAGCAGTAAGACCTTTATCGTGAACGACGAGGTCGAGGGATATGTAAGCCAGATAAATACTATCCTGAACAAGTCGGAACCTTATAATGAAATGCACAAGCTCCCCGATCTGATTGAAAAGTACCTGACCGCTTATAATGCGGAGCTTGACAAGCATATGGAACCGGCTCTTGAAGCAGTTGACGAAGCCCGCAGACGTGTGTTTGACGAGCTCGATGGCAAGGAGTGCAGGCCGCAGCTTTCTGATAAATTTGTAAAGAGCTTTTCAGACCTTTCAGACAAGGCGCAGGCTTGCGACAATATAGCTAACCTGAAAAATATAAGCGTTGAAGCAGACGCTCTTATGACCCGTTCTCTTAATGAAATTTTTGCCGCCGAGAAGAAAATTGCAGACTCAAAGGCAGCTAAGATTACTCCGCCGATTCAGCCCGAAGACGACGCGGGCGCAGCGCCTGTACAGCCTGTCGCTCCGGTAGTGCCGAAAATGAAGAAGCGCAAGGCGGTCAGCATAAAGTCGCTCAATTCATCCAGCTCGTGGCAGCTTGAAAGCGCAGCGGACGTGGACAAGTACCTCGCCGACTTAAAAAACAAGCTGATGAACACCCTTGAAGAGGACACCATCATCACAATAGAATTTTAAGGAGAGATCAGGATGAATAAGACAGCACTCAAAAATTTTGCAATATGGGCAAGAAAAAAGCTCATATCCGATATTACATACAGCGCAGGACTGCTCGCCGTAAATGAGAACGGCATCGGCGAGCCGCTCCCGCAGTCCAGGAGCGATTTGCAGCTGTTCGATATCGGAACAAAGGATTACGCCGAGGTAAAGGGAGAGCGTATCTCGCAGCGTAACTCCCTTGTTTCTGCGATAAGGGCAAAGGCGGAGGAGCTGGACAACTACAAGGTTGCTTTCGAGTACATCGTCGAGGAAGTCGCCTATACCTGGTTCAACCGTATGATAGCTATTCGTTTCATGGAAGTGAACGGCTATCTGCCTATACGAGTGCTGTCCTCTGAATCCGGCAAGCATGAGCCGGATATAGTTACCACGCCATTTGACGCAGGACTTGAATTTACAGGCGAGGAAAGCGGCCGTATATATGAGCTCCGTGACAATAACAGGCTGGAAGAACTGTTCCGTATGCTGTTCATCAGGGAGTGCAACCACCTGCATGATATTCTGCCGGAGCTGTTTGAGGCTACGAATGACTACTCGGAACTCCTGCTCTCCCTGTCGTATACAGACAAGGACGGCGTTGTGTTCCATCTGGTGAACGATATTTCCGAGGACGATTTCAATATTGAGAAAGAGGGTCAGGTCGAGATAATCGGCTGGATGTACCAGTACTACAACACTGAACCGAAGGACAAGGTGTTTGCAGCTCTCAAAAAGAACGTCAAAATCACAAAGGAAAATATACCGGCTGCGACCCAGCTGTTTACGCCGCATTGGATAGTCCGCTACATGGTCGAGAACTCCCTCGGCAGACTGTGGATAGAGGGACATCCTGACGATGATCTGCGTCAGTGCTGGGAGTACTACCTTGACGAAGCGGAGCAGGAGCCACAGGTTCAGGCGCAGCTTGAAGAAATTCGTGCAGGGTACAGGGAGATATCTCCGGAGGATATCCGCATAATAGACCCGTGCATGGGCTCGGGTCATATACTCGTGTACGCTTTCGATGTGCTTATGCAAATTTATTCGGCACAGGGCTACTCTGAGCGTGACGCTGCGAAACTTATCGTGGAGAAGAATCTCTGGGGTCTGGATATTGACAGGCGTGCGTATCAGCTGGCATATTTCGCTGTAATGATGAAAGCCCGGCAGTACAACCGCCGTATTCTGACTTCCGGAATAAAGCCGAATCTGTTCGTTATTGACGATAACCGCGCGCTGACTCCCGAAATCATAGAGTACATAGCGGACGGCGACAGCAAGATAGCAGCCGACCTGCGCTCCATTTCAAATGACCTTACAAACGCCCGTGAGTACGGCAGTATTATAAATGTTCAGCCCGTTGATTTCAGCGGGCTAATTGAGCGTATAGGGGTAATTGCACAGAGCGACGAGCTGAACCTCATTGCGATGGAAAACAAGCGCATTGCGTGCGAGAAAATTCTGCCGCTGGTGAAGCAGGCGCAGACGCTTTCGCAGAAGTATGACGTGGTTTGCACTAATCCGCCGTATATGGGTGGGTCTGGTATGAATAGTGTGCTGTCAGAATATGTGAAGAGATGCTATTCCGAGGCAAAGTCGGATTTGTTTGCAGCTCTTATTATAAAATGTCTTGAATTTACAAAGCAAAATGGATATTCCAGTTTGGTAACAATGCAGTCATGGATGTTCTTGTCCAGTTTTGAGAAAATGAGAACAAAATTACTTACACTAAACACATTGACAACACTCATGCACATGGAAAACATGGTTATGGGTATTGCTTTCGGCACTGCTGTGTCTGTTTTCAGAAAAGGTGCGGTTAAGGGTTATAAGGGGACGTACAATCAGATAAAACTTGCCGATATCGAAAATGCAAAACCAAAATCTTTTCCTGTCGCAGGAAATAGATTTGCACAAGTAAGCAGTGACAATTTTTCAAAAATCCCCGGTATACCGGTGGCTTATTGGGTGAGTGAAAAATTCATTAGTGCATTTTCTTGTAAAACTATTTCCGAATTGGGGCAGACATCTAAGGGAGTAATTACTGGTGATAACAACAGGTTTATTCGTTTTTGGTGGGAACTAAAGAATCAACAAATTGGTTATTTCTGTAAGAGCGTTGATGATTGTATATTATCCAGCGGTAAATGGTTCCCGTGTTGTAAAGGTGGTGAACGAAGAAAATGGTATGGTAATATGACTTCTGTTATTAATTGGCGGAATAATGGCTATGATATATTAAATCAAGATTCTGAACACCATTCTCAAGACTATTATAATTGGATGAAATTTATACCAATTATTAACTGGAGTAGTATTTCTTCTGGAAGAGCCTCGTTCAGATATTCAGACAATTGTATTTCGGAACATGCTGGAATGGCTTATTCAAGTATAAAGAATAAAGATAAATTGTATTATTATCTTGGACTAATGAACTGCATTGTTTCTGAAAAAATACTGGAGATAATTTCTCCGACATTAAATTTTAATGCAGGAGAAATCGGGCGTATACCTGTTATTGATAATATACGTGAAAAGAAATTTATAGACAATATAGTCAAGTATAATATATATTTATCCAAAGAAGATTGGGACAGCTTTGAAACAAGCTGGGACTTCAAAACCCACCCCCTTCTAAAACCCGTCCCCCTCATCTCCGAATCATTTGCGCAGTGGTCTGACGAATGCGAAAAGCGTTTCACCCGGCTCAAATCCAACGAAGAAGAACTCAACCGCATATTTATAGACATCTACGGCTTGCAGGACGAGCTGACCCCCGAAGTCGAAGACAAGGACGTTACCGTGCGCCGTGCCGACCTCACCCGTGATATAAAGTCGCTGGTAAGCTATGCTGTGGGCTGTATGTTCGGGCGGTATTCCCTTGACGTTGAGGGGCTGGCGTATGCGGGCGGCGACTGGGACGGCAGTAAATACAAGACCTTTATTCCCGACCCGGATAACTGCATACCGGTCACGGACGAGGAGTATTTCCGGGACGATATCGTAGTCCGTTTTGTGGATTTCATCAGAACGGTTTACGGCGCAGATACCCTTGAAGAAAACCTGACTTTCATAGCTGACGCACTCGGAACAAGGGGCAACACCAGCCGTGAGAGGATTCGGAACTACTTCCTGAACGATTTCATCAAAGACCACATCAAGATGTATCAGAAACGTCCTATCTACTGGATGTTCGACAGCGGCAAACAGAACGGCTTCAGGGCGCTTGTTTATATGCACCGCTGGAACGCTGACACCACCGGTAATGTGCGTGTGGAATACCTGCACAAGCTCCAGCGTATTTACGAGAATGAGATACGCCAGTCGCAGGACGTTGCAGAAACAGGCAGCGGACGTGAGGTTTCAGCTGCACAGAAGCGCATAGAAAAGCTGACAAAGCAGCTCAAGGAAACTCATGACTTCGATGAAAAAATAGCGCACCTGGCACTTTCCCGCATAGACATCGACCTTGACGACGGCGTTAAGGTGAACTATGAAAAGGTTCAGACCGGCGATGACGGGAAGAAGATCGAAGTGCTTACTAAAATCTGAGGAGATATCTCATGGCAGTACTTAACCTGAAACAAATTTCCGACAAACTGAACGAAGAGTTCGCCGGAGATGAGCGCAGGCTCATTTTCTGGTTTGACGCAAAAGCGGAGTTTGTCGATGACATAGACGCTCTGGAGCTGAATAATGCGAAGATACTCCACCTGGAGCTGCATGAGCAGCTTCGCATGAAATACTTTCTGGAGTGCGAAGATACAGAAACGAATTACCTCATTTATGCACCGTTCGCAAAACCGCCGGTGCAGGAGAACCACCTTTCGGATATGATCTTTTACTCAAAGGAGTTCCACACTGATAAGGCGTCGGTCGTGGCGTCCGACCTCGGTATAGATGAGCGATTCAAGCCCGTTATCGAGCATTACATAAAGTTCTTCGGAGAGAAAACCAGAACGCAGAAGTTCTATGAGCTTGAAATCGACCATTTCAACAAGGCAACGATAGAGGTTGCCCTTATGAGCATTCTATGCAAGAATAAATCGGTTTCTTTTGAAGAAGTTGTCCGCTGTGTGCTGACAGATGACAAACCGGAGGATAATAAGTACCTTGTCGAGTTTGCAAGGTACGGCCTGCTGCGGTCGTTCTGGCAGATGGTTGAGGAACAGTTCGGATATGTTGACGCAGATCCGACATTACATCGTTTCATTATGACCCTCTTTGCGACCTACGCTTCCAAGACTATTTCCGCTGAAATGCCGAAAGCATGGGAGCCGTTCATTTCATTCAAGGCGGGCAATATTATCACGTTCCTGGATAATCTGATGAACAATATTCTCTATTCCGATAATTATGACGACCTCTCAGCGCAGGCGTTTGATTCTCTCGGAGCGGCAGACCAGCTCCAGAAAATGCCTGTCGATTCTCTTGTCAGTTGCTGCGTTTTCCGTGGAATTGATGATGTTATAATAAGCTGGATCCGTGAGCGGCTGGAGGCTGAGGACACCGACACCAGACTCGGAGGAAAATCCATACCGGAAGTCTGCGCTCTGAGAAGAAAAATGCACTTCGGCAGCGAGTTCAGAAACAGATATTTTGTTCTGGAGAACGCATACTGGCTGGTTCAGCCGGAGAAATATCAGCCACTTACCGGCATAAAGGCTGTTGTAAAGCAGTATACAGACAAAAACTACACCATAGACCGCAGGTACAGGTATTTCTATTATTACTTTGATAAACTGGACAACAACAGCGAGTTCGACGATCTGCGCCAGCTCGTTGAAAATATCTACACCAACGATTACCTGAATGCACAGTGCGTAAACTGGAATCAGAATTTCGTGGCTGCGGACGGTGATACCGGATTGCCGCACCAGCTCAATTTCTATAACGATTTTGTCCGCAGCAACAAGGAGCGTACAGTCGTTATCATTTCAGACGCTATGCGCTACGAGGTGGGACGCTCGCTTTTCGAGAAACTGCAGGCGGACGCAAAGTGCACTGCTTCCATCTCCGCGATGCAGAGCGTACTTCCGTCCTATACCAAGTTCGGAATGGCTGCGCTGCTTCCTCATAACACTATTGAGGTCCTGCCGGATTCCCGCACGCTTGCAGACGGAAAGCCGACAGACGACATAAAACAGCGTGAGGCAGTATTGCAGGCGGCAAACCCGGACAGCCGCTGTGTAAAGTATGACGATATAAAATCAATGAATGTTTCTGCGCTTCGTGACGTGTTCACCGGACAGAATGTCGTGTACGTTTATCACGACCAGATCGACGCCAGAGGCGACCATGCCTCTACTGAGAATGAGGTATTCAATGCCTGTGAGGAAGCGGTCGAGGAGATTTATTTCCTCGTAAGAAAGCTTACGTCCAGCGCAAATACTATCCACTACATCATTACCGCAGACCATGGATTTATCTACAAGAGAGATAAGCTCTCCGAGAGCGATAAGATAAGCGGGATACCGGACGCAGACCGCAGATATGCGCTCACCGACCGTGATGTGCAGGGCGAAGGAGTTGCAAGCCTGCCGTTCAGTTCGATCATAGGCGCTGACGATTCCCGCAGAGTGTATTTTCCGATGGGAAGCGACCTGTTCAAGAAACAGGGTTCCGGATTAAATTATACCCACGGCGGCAGCTCTCCGCAGGAGATGATCATTCCGCTGATAGACGTCAGAACCGAGAAAGGCCGCTGCGAAACCACTAATGCCGAGATACGCTTCATCAGCCTGACCAGGAAGATAACGAATCTGGTTACAGTGCTGGATTTCATGCAGACGGAACCTGTCAGCGACGTGGTAAAGGAAACCAGATATCATGTTTACTTTGTTGATGAAAAGGGAAACAGAATATCGAACGAATGCATATATATTGCCGACAAAAAGGACGCGGACACATCCAAGCGTATTTTTAAGCTGCGTTTTTCTTTCAGAAATATGAAATATGATATCAATAAAAAGTACTATCTTGTAGCATTTGAGGAGAAAACCAGCCTTGAAGTACTGCGCCATGAGATGATGATCGATATTGCATTTGCAGATGATTTCGGTTTCTGATAAAAGGGGGATATAATCAATGTGCGAATTTGAAAATACTGAGACCAGCCTTAGCAGACATGATATCATAAAGCAGAAGCTGAGGGAGCATTTTGACGGAAAAATAGTGCGCAAGGATCTGACCAAGAAGATGAAAGAGGGAGCGAACGTCCCGGTATATGTACTGGAATTCCTCCTGGGGCAGTATTGCAGCTCTGACGATGAAGAAGTTGTCGAGGAGGGTGTAAATAATGTGAAGCGTATCCTTGCAGATAACTTTGTACGTCCTGATGAATCTCAGAAAATACTTTCGCAGCTGCGGAAAAAAGGCAGTCATACTATCATTGATATGGTAACGGTGCACCTTGATATGAACAAGAACTGTTTCTTTGCAGATTTTTCAAATCTGGGAGTTGGCGGAGTGCCAATTGATGACGCATATCCCGAAAAGTACGACAGGCTGCTGTGCGGTGGGATATGGTGCATTGTTCAGCTTGATTATGAATCCGATGACGAGGATCAGCCGGAAATAACTGATGAATACGGTAATCCGCTTCGCTCAAAAAAGAAAAAGAACAAGGATTATTCCCCGATAAGTATTCGGAAACTGACCCCGATACAGATGCCGCATATCGACATTGACGAGCTGAAATCAGGACGTGCTGCGTTTACCAAAGAGGAATGGCTGGATATAATGCTGCGCTCCACCGGTATGGAGCCTGACGGATTTACATACCGTGAGAAGTGGCTGCTGCTGACCAGAATGATACCACTTGTGGAGAACAACTTTAATCTTTGCGAACTCGGTCCCAGAAGCACCGGAAAATCGCATCTCTACAAGGAGATATCGCCTAACAGTATTCTTGTATCCGGCGGACAGACTACCGTTGCGAATTTATTTTATAATATGAGCAAAAGGACAGTCGGATTAGTAGGGCTGTGGGATTGCGTTGCCTTTGACGAGGTTGCGGGAATACGTTTCAAGGACAAGGACGGCATTCAGATAATGAAAGATTATATGGCGTCCGGTTCATTTGCTCGCGGCAAGGAGGAAAAAGCAGCTTCCGCCTCAATGGTATTCGTAGGTAATATAAATCAGAGTGTTGACGTCCTGCTGAAAACCTCCAGCCTTTTTGACCCGTTTCCTCCTGAAATGGGGACTGATACTGCATTCCTGGACAGGATACACTGTTATCTTCCGGGTTGGGAGATACCAAAATTCAGACCGGAGCATTTCACTGACGATTACGGTTTCATCAGCGACTATCTTGCAGAATTTATCCGTGAGCTTCGTAAAGAGCAGTATGGTGATGCGCTCGATCATTATTTCCGTCTTGGAAAAAATCTGAATCAGCGTGATACCATTGACGTTCGCAGAATGATAGACGGCTATCTGAAGCTGATGTATCCTGACGATAAATTCACAAAAGAAGAGCTGGAAGAGGTAGTTCAGATATCCCTGGAAATGCGCCGCCGCGTTAAGGAACAGCTTAAAAAGCTTGGCGGTATGGAATTTTACGATGTGAATTTTTCGTACATAGACAATGAAACACTGGAGGAACATTATGTGTCGGTGCCTGAGCAGGGAGGCGGAAAGCTGATTCCGGAAGGCATATGCAATCCCGGGCAGGTGTATACCGTTTCCCGTGGCAAGAGCGGAATGCTGGGAGTATTTCGGCTGGAAAGTCAGACGCTTAATGGAACAGGAAAATTTGAGCGTACGGGCATAGGCTCCGACCGTGAAGCAAGGGAATCCTCCAATGCGGCTTTCAGTTTCCTGAAAGCGAACGGTAACAGAATAAGTGGCAGTATCAGCACAGATGCCAAGGATTATATTGTAAATTATCAGGACCTCCAGGGAATAGGAATGACCGATAAGCTGGCTATACCGACTCTTATTGCCTTGTGTTCAATTGCACTTGGACGTCCCGTGCAAAGTTCTATGGCAGTCCTGGGTGAGATGAGTATAAGCGGTACTCTGATCCGGGTCGATGAGCTGGCAAATACGTTGCAGGTATGTCTTGACAGTGGTGCAAAGAAGATTTTAATGCCTGCGATCAGTATGTCGGACTTTGCTTCAGTCCCGGACGATCTTTCAACTGCATTTGATATTATTCTGTATAAAAATGCGGAAGAGGCCGTAATTAAGGCGCTTAGTGTAGGATAAATATAGCAACCCCCACCTGCCAACCAGCAGGTGGGGGTTGCTTTGCCCGTTTTCCGGGCTGTTGTGGTGGAGCCGAAGCGGATTTACGTTTGCACACGTAAATCCGGATTTCTATATTTCGCATTGTAGTGCGGGCTCGGAAGTGTTTCACCAGAGTTTCGATTTTGTGATCCGGTGAGTATCGTTGCTTTGTTGATTTAATTATAGCATATTTCACTTTGAAAATCAAGCTATAATTTTATTTATACAGTATAATATTTCTGCGAGCGGCTCCCCGGATTTTTAGGTTCGGAAAGTGCCAGAAGTCCATTTTCCACCAGCGGCTCAACGTATCGTTTTATACCGTAAGTCACTGATTTTATTTCCAGGAATTCTGCAAGCTCCTTTTTAGACCTCGGAGTACGGCAGAATTCCAGAATTTCAGTCGTTTTTTCGTCATCGGCAGCGGATATCACAGCGTTACGCAGGCAAACTCTGAACTCGCCGTGAATCGCGGTAAATTCAGGCTCCGGGTGGTTAGCAGACTTCATCTCACGGCGAATAGTAGGTATGCCTGAGTAGCGATTCTCAGTTACCTGCATGACCTCCAGGGCATTTGCGAGAACAGGATTTCTTGTGTCCGGCTGCGCATTCCCGAGCATATCTATGCTTAACCGACCGTATAGCCCTCCGGGATTTCTCACTTCCAGGCGATCAGAGAACACGATGAGCTGCACCGGCATTCCTTCGGTATGAATGCTGTAATCACGATGAACCAGTGCGTTCAGTATGACCTCTCTGACGGCGTTCATGGGATAATCGGGGATATCGGTGCGCTTTCCGTCTTTGTCAATGACAGTGCGAATACGTGTGTTTGCGCGGACAAAATTCATGGCTCCTTCGAGCATTTCCGGAATTGTTCCCTCGATCCTCTTATTATCAGAAAAGCGTGAGCCGTCCGGCTGAGGTTCGCAGTATTCAGTTCCCTGCACGGCTGTTGCAATTATCCCCAGCTGCGGGAAGAACGCCTGGGGATACAGTCCCCAGAGTAATTCAGCAGTAAGAGTTGGCTTTCCCTCACGTACAACGCTCATAAGCTCCATTATCTGCTGGTCAGAAAGCTGTGCAAGGTTAGGCTTGTTTTCTTTAAGACGGAACAGGTAGTTTTCAAGTTTTGGCGTGTTCAGCGATGACAGATCCGCTCGTTCAACTATGCGGATATCATCCTGATATTTTTTACGATAGGCTTCGTAGCTGTATATCTCATATTCCGTCATAGGAATGTCGGCGTCGCCTACACGAATGTATGAACCTTTAATGCGCCCCTTTGCCTTATTGAAACACGGGCGTTCCGAAATATCTATCGGCGGAATTTCAGCAGAAACCACATACTTACCGTCAATCTCTATACTTGTGAATACCGCACGTACGGGAGGCTCCATCTGATTGCACTGTTCCATTACTTTTTTCTGAAGCGCCTGCACATCAGATACTCCGGTTACTCTGAACCCCTCGTTTTCATATAGTCCGAACACGATAGTGCCTCCGCTGTTCTGGTTTGAAAATGAGGACAGAGTATCATACAATTTGTCTGGAGCACTTTTTTCTGCTCTTTTGACCTCGACAGTTTGAAATTCAGCTTTCGAGGTTTGTATTACATCTATTAAACTTAAAAGTTCGGTATCTGTCATTTCAAATTTCACTCCTTTCTTAAATTATATCATGTTATTTTAAAATGTCAAGGCAAAATATTGTAAAAATTTAAAATATCTTGTCAAAATTAAAAATATGATTTTTTAAATTTGAATTTTAAGCATTTATTATTTTGCTGCTCCTGGTTCTTGAGTAATCTATCTTTAGTTTCCTTTGTTTTTACAACCGTAGGTTTTTCCCATATTTCTGAAAGAAAATGCTTGAAGTGACAGTTGGAATGTTTCAAACAATTGCTTTCATTAAGAGCGATAAAAGTATATTTTGTATCAGAAAAAAGCTATTAGCACTGTATATTGACATTTTATACAAAGGTTTTATCCATTTTTCGTAAAAATTTTCCTGGAATAAATGATTGACATTTTACGTCCATAGATTTATAATAGAATAGCAGTCACGCCAAAAGTGTGCTAAGCAGATTGCAGATCTAATTATAAGAACAGGGGTGATTGCCTGATTAATTAAATAGCTAATTTTACGGAAGACAAAAAACCACTTGAAGCCTCTCTTGCGGTACATGTAGTACTAAACTTTCCATCACAAATAACCTTAAGTCAGCAAGACACTTAAGGTACAAATGAAAGGACTAATATTTGAAGAACAAGTTATCTATTTATTTAGTAAAGGAAGAGTTCACAAAGGAAAATGAATATATCAAAGGGAATTATCCATGCGATAGGCTTTCTGACACCAAGCATTTATATTCAAAAATGGGCCAATTAAGATGCCCTAGTTGGGTAGGAGCGTTCTTCGGAAATGATGAATCATATCAGGAGATGTTCAAAACTCAGACAACAAGCGCTGTTTTAAGTGTTAAGGTGACTAATCGCATTTTCTTGTTGGCCTTTGGTTTTGGAAGAGCAATGATCAATCCTGATGCAATTGTTGATGATTTTGGATTAAAAGTCACCCTTGGGGCAATTGGTCCCGATGATATCAGAAAAGTATCATTAAAAGCTATAGGTGGTAACCAGAAAATGAGCCAAGAGCAGATGCCGTCTAAATCGAGTATAGGCGATTTTTCTGTGGATATTAACAGAGATTTAGTTGATATGATATCAGGAGTATCAATTAAGCCGCAAATCTCAGACGGAATGATATCAGGCCGTGCAATGCTTAGCGTTACGATTGATACAGATCTTGAGAATATTGAAGGTTATCTGTCAACTTTATTGTCTGATTACCATTCTGAGGGATATAAATCTAATTTTGGTTGGATAGATAATATCAAATATATAAAGGACAATACTCTTATTGAGAAGCTGGATAACCTGCTTGAAACAAGAATTAATGAGGATCCTAGTTCAATAATTGCAGCTGTACCAGAAATAATTGAATGGGATAAAGCTAAAGGCTTCTCATTCAAATCTACTAGAAGTAAGGATATTGTCGATGACATCTCAATTGACAGCATTATATCTTCATTTAATGGTGATGAGATTACTGTACAAAAGCTCAAGTCCAAAATGGTTTATTTGCAAAGCAGCGTTGATGACCAGTTCTCATATAGAAGTTGGATAATTTACAAATGCTTGTTTGCGGAAATAGATTACAACCATAGCCATTACTGTCTCAACAACGGTGTCTGGTACAAAGTGAACAGCGATTTTGTTAATGAGATTGAAAATGATTACCAAAACACTTGTGTGTGCGATATTGAATTTCCTGATAATCACAATGAGAAAGAGAAAATTTATAATATCAACTTTGCAAACTCGTGTGACCCGTATATAAATATGGACTGCAACCTAGTAATACCTAGAACAGGAAGAAGCAAAGTTGAATTATGTGATACTCTGACGGATAAAAAAGAGCTTATTCACACAAAACAAGGTGCTTCTTCTTCTCTTTTAAGTCACCTGTTCAATCAGGGATTAATATCAGCTGAATTAATCAAATCGGACTTGCAATTTTGCGAGAAGGCAAATGAAGAGATAAAGAAACAATTCAAAGAACAGCAATTGACCGGCAATATTAGTGATTATTTGCTGCATTCAGATGATAAACTAACTATCATATATGCAATTATAAAGTCCGGTAATGATGATCTCCCTTCATTACCGCTATTTGGAAAAATTGCGTTTTATAATGTTAAGAAACAGCTTGGCTTAATGGGATGTAAAGTTTTGATAAAACACATTAAGTTAGCATAGTATATAATAATCCCCTCCGCCTAGCGAAGGGGATTATTTGTATGCTCTGTGCTTTTCGAGATCTCCTCAGCCACCGGTCTATCCGCCGGACACCATTCAAATGCCGTGAGCTCATTCGGCAGTACCCACCGCATTTCCTCGTGAACGGAAAGCTGCGGCTCACCGGAAATGATCTCTGCCTCGATAAACACAAACGAAAGTTCTCCGCAAACACTGCGGCAGTACTCGCGAAGCGGCTTGATCTCGATATTCAGTTCCTCGCGGAGTTCGCGTGTAAGGCATTCAAACGGAGTTTCCCCCAGCTCTGTTTTTCCGCCGGGAAATTCCCACAGATGCGCGCAGGAGCCCTCTGCACGGCGGCAGATCAGTATTTTTCCATTGCGGCGAATTATCGCGGCTGTAACTTCTCTCATTATCCCACCACCAATTTATTAGTCTTTCTAAGGTACTTCGCCGGAATCGGCTCATGCAGTCTCCAGGTAATATTCATCGGCTTTGACCCGTTGACCGACAGAAAATCCGCAAGCCCAAGGAACGTATACAGCGCCGCGCCGAGCTTTCCGCTCTTGAATTCCCGAACGAACAGCAGTTCACGCACGCCCATGCTGCGGTGATTCATGTACCGCTGACCGGTCGTGCTGCTCTGCGACGTCGTGCTCTGGCTCTGCCAGTGGAACAGCACCTCGTTTATCGAGTAATCCTCGTACATCGTTGTCGGAGAGTAGTCCTTTTCCGCTTTGTTCAGCGTTACGAAATGCACGTCCGTTTTCTTGTCCAGGAGGTACTTCGTGCCCTCACGCACCGTGCCCGGCTTCATGAAATCCAATGCCGCAAGTATCTGGTCACGGGAGTAGGTGCAGTGCAGGTCAAGCGGACACTCAAATCCCAAATCGACTGGAGAATCCACGAAGTCGATACGGTCGTAATTGTAATACAGCACGTCCAGAATCTCACCGAGAAGCACCGGGCATTCCGACAGCCTGCGGAATCCCTCCAGCATATCTGAAAAGCCGCATTCCTGCCACGTTTTCTGCCAGATAGTGAATTGCAGCATTGTCAGCATACGAAGCTGCAACGGCGAGAAATCGCCTTCGCTGCGTGCTGAAATTTCCGGCAGATTATCCACTAGAAATTCGATCCACCTGCGTGAATCTATCGCGGAAATTCTCGGCAGCGCTTTTGTCACGATATCCTCCAGCGGCTCGGAGAAATCCTCCCTTGCGCCAGCCATTACGCACAGCCTTGAAAAGCTGAATTTTGTCGCATAAATCGCGGAGATATCAAGGCTGTAATAGGTCAGGAAATTCTCCAGAGTGAGCAGTTTTCCGGTATCCTCGGTGAATGTCGCAAGCTTCTGAACTATCGCATTTCTGTTTCCGAGAGAACGCTTGATATTGTCGAGAATATACTCCGCAGCCCTCTTTTCAAGCTGTAAATAACAGCCCTTCGGAAGCGCCACAAAGCCGTTCTTTATCTCGCCTTGAACCGAGCGCGAGCTGTCCGAAAGCAGCGCGCGGAACTTCTCCTCAAAGCGGTATTTCTTGTTCGCCTGCCCGATGAAATCAAGCACGGTCAGACATTCCTTGCCGTTATACAGACGCAGTCCACGGCCAAGCTGCTGCAAAAATACCGTCAGGGATTCCGTAGGACGCAGGAACATGATAGTGTTTATTGCCGGAATATCCACGCCCTCGTTGAACAGGTCAACCGTGAAAATAAACCGCAGTTCTCCGTCCGAAAGCCGCTTGCTTACGCTGCGGCGAAATTCGTTGTCGCTGTCCGCTGTAAGGCACTCGGAAGCGATTCCGGCTTTGTTGAATTTATCCGACATATAGCGCGCGTGTTCCTTGCCGACGCAGAATCCCAGTCCCTTAACGCCGTCCATATCGGTGACGTATTTCCGAAGCTGTTTCAGTATCAGGAATACCCGCATATCGTTGCCGGTGTACACCTTTGAAAGCGCGGAACACTCGTAACCTCCGCGGTTCCACTTTACGTCCGAGAGGTCAACGCTGTCCGAGATCCCGAAGTACTGGAACGGGCACAGCAGCTTCCTGTCAATTGCTTCGGGGAGCCGTATTTCAGCGGCGATTCTGTTGTCGAACCAGCGCAGAATATTCTCGCCGTCCATACGTTCAGGCGTTGCGGTAAGTCCCAGCAGAATATGCGGTTTAAAGTAATTCAGAAGCTGCTGATATGTAGGCGCGGCGGCGTGGTGGAACTCGTCCACGATGATGAAATCGTAGAAATCCTCGCTGACAGCCTCAGTAAGCGCGCGGGAGTTCAGAGTCTGCACCGAAACAAACAGATTATCCAGCGAATCCGGACGATGTTCGCCAACGAACAGTTCGCCGAAATTCGGGTCGTGAAGTACCCCGCGGAAGCATTTTATGCTCTGTTCAAGGATCTCCTTACGGTGCGCTACGAACAGCAGGCGGCAGGGCTTGCCTGCATTTTCGCTGCGGAATCTGCGATAATCGAACGCGGAAATTACAGTTTTGCCTGTACCGGTCGCGGCAACGACAAGATTGCGGAAATGCCCGCGGATATCGCGCTCGGCTTTCAGGCGGTCGAGTATCTCCTGCTGATAGGGATAGGGGTTGATGTCAAAGAGGTAATCCGCTGTTTCGCCGCTGTATTTTTCGGCTGAAAGCGCCTGCGACAGCTTCTGCACATCGTTCTCGGAATAGGGCGCAAATTCGTGGCTGTTCCAGTAGCTCTCAAATGTCGCGCTGATTTTGTCGAGGGTGGAGGGTTGGTCGTGCGCGGTGATTTTGAGGTTCCATTCCAGACCGCTTGAAATAGCGGCATTCGAGAGGTTCGACGAGCCGACATAAGCCGTGCTGAATCCGGTCTCACGCCAGAAAACATAGGCTTTCGCGTGGAGCCTTGTTCGCTTGGTGTCGTAGGAAATTCGTATCTCAGTATTCGGGAGTTTTCGCAGTTCCTCGACTGCTTTAACGTCGGTCGCGCCCATGTATGAGGTCGTGATAACACGCAGCTTTCCGCCGCGCTGTGTGAATTCCGAAAGCTCGTCGATGATAAGACGCAGGCCGCTCCACTTCACGAATGAAACCAGCATATCCACGCGGTCAGCGGACTGTTTTTCCTTTTTCAGCTCGCTCATCATGCTCGGTTCGTGGATAGATCCGGTGAACAGGGAGCTTGCCGCGAGGGAGGTTTCCGGGCGTACCAGGGAAAACTCGCCGGTTACAGCGGTGAGCGTGTTCTTCTTTTCGGCTACTGCAAGGAGCTGTTCGGCGCGTTCAGCAACGGACATTCCGTCAAAATCGCTGTCTCCGGTAACATCGGCGATGGCTGAAACTATCCTGTTCGCAAGCGAAAGCTGCCCCGAAATATCATCGGAGCTTACCTGCCGCAGTCCCTTTTCCACCAGTTCGCTGATATAGTGCGAAAGTATCTGCGGAGCTTCGGCGCCGTCCAGTTTTCCGGTGCTTGTTACGATATCGTCAGAGCACTCCAGCTCACGGTCGAGAGACTTGTTGATGACCTGCTCGTATAATCCACGTTTCAGCATGATTTCCACCCCTTATCTTTGATAATTATTGTACCACAAACTGACCGTATGTGTCAAGGTGAATAGAGTATCATTTTTGAAACAGATTTTTTGTCAATATCAATTTGTACATTGACATATTATCTCCATGTAGCTGCGTAAGCTATCCGAATAATTTTCGGCACACAGAAATTTCCCCGAAGCGTAAATGCTTCGGGGATTTTTTGTGTCCGGGAGAGGAGAAAAGTATGTTCAACAACCAGCGTTATGCCACCAAAGGCATAACAAACACCGTGCCGCTCGTCACTCAGATAATACTCTGGGACTGCATTGACAGCATGAAAGTCGAGCGAAAAGATTACCTGCAAGTCTTTAAGCTCGTAGCGAATGGCGTAAATCAGCAGGTCACGCACATCAGGAGGAGCCAGACTACGAGCGAACTTTCACATTCCCAACTGATGAACCAATCACAGCGAAAATCTTCGTCATTGACGATGAAACACATTCCACTATGCTTTTGGCAGAAGAATATTGATTAGGAGGAACACACCATGGACAACAACGAAAATACCAGCCCCGTTTGTAGCTGCTGCGGAGCAACAATCGAAAACGATGACTACTACACGTTCGACGGCAACATACTCTGCGACGACTGCTATCACAGCGAAACCGTCACCTGCGAACACTGTGGTGACAGAATCTGGACGGACGATAATGCGGGCTCTGACAGTATGCCACTCTGCAACTCTTGCTACGACGATTACTACACGACCTGCGAGTGCTGCGGTAGAATCATTCATCGGGACTACGCTAACTACGATGATGACGACGATTACGCCTATTGCGATAGGTGCTATGAGGAACGCCAGAATAGCTCTATTCACGAGTACAACTACAAACCCGAACCCATTTTTTACGGTGACAGCAAGCGATATTTCGGCGTGGAACTTGAAATCGACGAGGGCGGCAAGAACAGCGACAACGCTGATACGCTTCTGGGTATCGGCAACCGGGTTGCGGAGCATATCTACATCAAATCCGACGGCAGTCTGAACGATGGCATGGAAATCGTAACACACCCGATGTCGCTCCGCTATCACAAGGACAAAATGCCGTGGGTAGACATCATGCGTTCAGCAATTCGCATGGACTACCGCAGCCACAAAACAAGCACTTGCGGACTTCACGTCCACGTCAACAGAACAGCCTTCGGCAGTACCCGGGAAGCACAGGACGAGTGCATTTCCCGGGTGCTTTATTTTGTGGAGCACCACTGGCTGGAGCTGCTGAAATTCAGCCGAAGGACTGAGTACCAGATGAACCGTTGGGCTGCGAGATACGGTTACAAGAACACCCCCAAAGAGATTCTGGAGGACGCTAAAAAGGGCTGCAATGGCAGGTATGCTTGCGTGAACATCACGAACTACCACACTATTGAATTTCGTATGTTCAGGGGCACGCTCAAGTATAACACGCTCATAGCCACTCTGGAACTCGTAGATAAAATCTGCGAGCTAGCGACAAATCTTACCGACAGCGAATTGAAATCCGTAAGCTGGTCTGATTTCGTAGGTTCACTGGACGACAGCACTGATCCCGAACTCATTACCTACCTGAAAGAGCGCCAGCTCTACATAAACACACCGATTACCAGTGAGGAGGACGATTAACATGTGTGCAATTTTCGGCTTGATAGACTACAATCATACTTTAAACGCAAAACAGCGTGAAAAGCTGCTTAGTGTTCTTTCAGAGGAATGCGAGGAGCGTGGAACCGACGCAACTGGCTATGCCTTTAACCATAACGGCAAACTGACGATATTCAAGCGTCCATTCGCTGCTCACAAAGTACATCTGCGGTTGCACGAAGATTCAAATGTCATAATGGGACACACCAGAATGGCGACCCAGGGAAATAAGCTCGATAACCGCAATAATCACCCATTTCCCGGAATGGTGAACGGAACTCATTTTGCGCTTGCTCACAACGGAGTTCTTCACAATGATATGAGGTTACGCAAGCAGATGTCGCTACCAAGTACGCCAGTCAAGACGGACAGCTACATTGCCGTGCAGCTCCTGGAACAGCAGAAATCCCTCGACATACAGTCCATAAGCGAGATGGCTGAACTTGTCGAGGGTTCTTTTGTGTTTACAGTTCTGGACGAGCACGACAATATGTACTTCGTCAAAGGCGATAACCCGCTGGCGCTGTACCATTATGAAATCCGCGGACTGTACGTCTACGCCAGCACGGAAGCAATCCTTGATCGTACTCTCACTAGGCTCGGAATCATAAGCATAGAGCACCAGAAAATCAACACTACCTGCGGAGACATTCTGAAAATCGACAGTACAGGCGCAATGGAACATGGAATGTTCGATACCACAAACCTGATGATGTACGACTACCGCTACTTTCGCAGAGATTGGTGGAATGTCCCCGACTCATGCGAGAGCGAACCGCAGGACGTAAAGCAACTCAAAGACTTCGCAAGCTCTATCGGAGTGTCACGTGAGGACATTGACCTGCTCCTAAGTTATGGCTATTTCGTGGAGGAGATAGAAGAAATGCTCTACCAGCCAGGAGTGATTGAGGAAGCCTTGTGCGAAATTCTGAACGAGTGCGCATATGACTATTGTGGCGAGTTCTGAGCGTTCGGAAAACTACCGCACATTGCGGACATATCCGGAAAGCGCCGAACCGACATTTGCGAACGCAGAATCATGGCGCTTTCCGGTTTCCGCAAAAGTATACTTTATCGAACGGAGGTCATATGGGAAGAACATACGGTTACGCCCGTGTTTCCAGCACGGAGCAGAATCTCGACCGTCAGATCGAGGCGCTCCTTGAATACGGCGTTGAGGAGCGTGACATCGTTACGGACAAGCAGTCCGGCAAGGATTTTCAGCGCAAGGGCTACCTCGCCTTGAAAAACCAAATGCTCCGACCCGGCGACACGCTGGTAATCAAAGAAATGGACAGGCTCGGCAGGGATTACAGCGCAATCAAGGACGAGTGGCTCGACATTCAGCGCATGGGCGTGGACATTGTGATAATCGACACGCCGATACTGAACAGAGAAATCCGACCTTGAAAAGAATCTGATTTGCAGCATCGTCTTTGAGCTGCTCGCCTACACCGCCGAAAAGGAACGCCGCAAAATCCGCATACGCCAATCCGAGGGAATCAGGCTGGCACTTGACAAGGGCGTGAAATTCGGCAGACCTGAAACTGCGCTCCCCGATAATTACGCCGAGGTGATTGACCAGTGGCAGTCCGGTAAAATTACAGCCGTCGAGGCTATGAAGCGCCTGGACATGAAAAAGACCACATTCTACAAACTGGCTCGCAGGCTGACGAACAAATGATTATCAGCGGCTAGCCGCTTTTATATAGATCAGCCGGTGCTTCGTTTGTGGAGCACCGGTTTTTTGTATTGACAATGGATAGATTTTGTAATATAATCAATATAGAGTTGTGATATTTCATTATGGCTGGAAAATAATAAGGAGAACAAATAGCATGAAGAAAAATAATAATACCTCCGAACTTGATGATCTCCTTGCAAATGTAGAAGATATTGATTTTGTCTTTGAAGACGATACTATATCTGATACAGATGAATCGGATGAGAGCGAAGAAGATGACTTACCGGAAGATTTTTTTGACGATGATTCTGAAGAAAATGATCTGTATGAACCAGATGGTACACCGAAGAAACATTCCTTTGTGGTCGGTGACAAGGTAATGACATCTATCTTTCCGGAGCGCTTTTTCGATTCCGATTATGAAATGAACACGAATGAGAAATTATATATCATTGATTGTTCAAAAGAGTGGGCGCAGGCACGTCAGGAATATGATAATTTAATGGAAGAGTACTACCTCCGGACTGAAAAAGCAAACCAGCTTACTGAGAGCAATAATCCTCCATGTTTTGAAGTCAGAGATGAGCCTGCTGATAAAGTGGCTAGGATAAAGTACCGCTTTTCGAGCATACTGGGCGATTTTGACAAAAGCAACACTGATACTATCTTTAAGGACTATCCGGTGGATATCAGCCGGGAATGTGTCAGCAATGTGATTTTTGATAAAATTAAGAGCAGGGATATCAAGATAAGAAATCCTCTGAAGATAACCGGTTTCATCGAAGATACTGCCTTTTCCTATTGGGCGGTAAAACCTATTATATATCATCGTAAGGTCAATGGCAGAGATGAATTATTCAACTATTATGAGATTTACACCAGAAATAACGTACGTTGTGTGATATGTCCTCCACAGAGTCTGAAAAAGGACCTGGAATCAAGTGGCAGCGACTATGATTATTCCATAATTTCAAGGCAGATAATCGAGAGTGAAAAAATACTCCAGCCTGAATCAGTCGAACGCTCGTTTGCTTTCCGGTGGTTCAGAGATATGCTGCCGATAAATGAAACGACCGCACTCTCTGACGCTGAAACAAAAAAACTCGTTGGGCTGCCCCGTGGAACTCAGAAGCTCATTTTTTCGATTTTGGGATATTCCGTGCTGTCTCTGTTTGTTCCGGATATGGGTGAATATGATGAGCCGCCTAAGGTAGTTGCGGGAAACATAGTTGCGCAGACTTCTCAGGTAAAGGATATCATTTCGGCTGTTTCTGCTTGTTTTGTATCAGCCGGAGGCAGCGACCTAATTAAGCCAAAGTACCTTTCTCTCAAACCGGACGAGTCCCTGAATTCACAGAATTGCGAGCGTCGTCTTATCGTGATCGATACGACAGCTATGCGTGGCAGGGATAAGGAACAGAAACTCTTTCAGACGATACTTGACGATTATATACGATATGCGGAGCAGAAGATCGTTCCGGTTGCATATCCGGATATAGGGTGGCTGCCTCTGGTGATCAGTACCGATGAACGTGACGAGCGATTCTACAATATTGATATTCAAAGCGCAGATTTATCAATGGTTACAGAGGTTACAACAGTGTTACGAAAGCTGTACCGCAACGCCCTTGTGGGGATATCCGAAAGCGGTTTTGCCAGGCTGCGTGAAACTGTAATTGCATGTGCTGATGAGAAAGTGACCGAGCGGAATGCCACTGGCGCATACAGCTCCAGATACAAGAGTATGCCGGATTTCCTGTATGCCTGCTGCAGGTATTGCGCCGCCGGTGATGATGAATTGATTCAGACGGTCCATAATGTCATGTATGATGCTACCGGGGATTGGCCTGAGCATATGGGCGGCTCTTCTCAGAAAGATGAGAGGTATCTCAAAGTTGCTGATTTGATCAACGAACAACTTCAGAATGGCATTATTCCCGATGAGCAAAAAGGCGATGATTGCAAAGATGCCGCATTCCGTTATTTGCATAAGGGAACACCGTGTGTATGCCTGGGAGAGCAGTATATTGACGGTCTGATTAATCATTTGAATATATCCGGTTATCAGGCAGGAGATTTCATTCAGCACTGCGCCGAATATAATATACTGAAAGACGAGCAGCGGAGTATTACCGTGAAATTCAACGGAAAATCCAGCCGATTCACAGCAATTGATATTTCTAAGATGTAATCAATTCTGGCATTACCGACGATGGTAATGCCAGTTTTTGTTGCATCATTCGGTAAATTGTGAGCTGTAACCGACACTGTGACCGAATGTGTTTAGAAGTATGCAATGCCAGCAATAATGCGGAGTTACACGGTTACAAGGTTGCAGCTGTTTTTGGAAATACGGATATTCAGAATACGAATATCAACCTGCCTTTAGGGAGATTCCCAGAGTGAGATTTCAATTTGTTGCTTACCTTTGTGCCCGGGGTTACGGGATATCCGTCTGTAATAATATTCTATGTGAGTATGAACACTGTATGTAGCCTCTGTTATGTGCGTCTCATTCCGGGTATTCTGATTTCCTGCTGCCTTTTTAATTATGTAAGGCGCACCATAAATTATAATTCGGGCTGCCTTTTGTGAACCTCTGCGTTTGTCAGAGCCATTCAAACAGACTGGGCAGATCACAAATGGCTTTCTTTGCCGGGAGCGGCACCGGGTTTACCCCGATATTTTCAAACTTGTCTATCATTTTATGATAGGCTCTGCTGTCCAGCTTTGGATCCTCCTGCTCCATGGCACGACGTGCACTGAACATTCCGTGCTTCTGTGCAACGAGTTCGGAAAACCTGCACATTCTGTTCCGCATCTTTTTCCTGTTCACCTGTTCGCATATGAGGCGGTTGACCTCGCTTAGCTTATAGCTTGCTCCATCAACTATAAATTTAGACAATATCTCGTAGAGCAGGTCGCCGCTGTTATTTATGAACCAGAGCAGCGTTTCTGAATTCGTCAGGGTAATTTCATGCTTACGCTTAATTTTATTTACATTGAGAATGCGGTATTCTGCACGCAGTATTCCGTGAGCTTCATCGCTTGGGTGACCGATTTTTTCAAGCTGCCGCTCTTTGTCATATAAGGATAGTTCAGCAACGCCGCTTCTGGATCTGGCAGTAAATCCGGCGACCTTGTCAAATCTTTTTCCATATTCCTTTTTACCATAGACCTTATAAGACTTTGTCGCGCCAGCACGATACATCTGCCGGATATACGCTGATACCAGTTCTGCGCTCCCTACGTCTATATTACTGCAGATATCAACTCTGGACAGCCTTAGCCTGTCTATTTCAAATTCATCGCCCAGCCAGCTGCTGAGCTGCCAGTTTACCATTTCAATAGCTTCCTGGGCGTTGCTTTCGTTGATTATCTTTACAAGCCCGTCTGCTACCAGTACTTTTTGAAGATTTACTATGAATTTTATATAGTAATCATTGTGGTTTGCTATGAGGTGAACCTGGATTCCAAGCCCCATAAATTTAAGCAGCCTATGGCATTTATAGCCTGGATTATTGCTTCTGTCGTAGAATATCTTATATCCTTCTTTCTGGCAACCGACTTGTGCACGGTCCAGGAACTCCTGATATTTCAGGTAGCTTGTCTGTATAGAACACATTGTCAAGAGTGGCAATGCTCAGCAGCTGATTATAATCCAGCTCATACTCCTCTGGAGCACTGTCAATAAGATCAAAGAACTCCCGGTAAAAATTAAAATGATATATTCTTTCTGATAAATAATCGTTTATCAGCCTGATCCCTTTCATTTTATTTGTATCGAGTTCTGATTCTGGACTGATTTTATCCAGGTTATTAAAAATCTTCTTGTAGGTGTTGCAATATTTTGTATAAAACGTATTGAAATTAGCTGAAGAATAGCCACCGGAGTAATTTGTAGTAGTTTTCTGACTGTACTTGCCTCTTGCCTTATAGCTTTCATTCATCAGTTCCATCATGAATTGGGCTGTCTCGTTATCTGACACGCTTTTTAGCATGATGAACCGTGCGTCCTTGTTGATATCGGGACAATCGTAGATATTTTTATATGGACTGATATTAATGGTTTTAAGCGAGGTAAACTGAATCGGCGCAAATATCACTCTGATCGGGAGCGATACATTCTGAGGGAGTGTATCTGTCACAGTAAAAATCCTGTGCAGGAAACTTTTCTTAAACAGCCTGGTGTTCGTTTTGCTGTCTATATTTATATTCGTTGCATTTTCAATCAGGGAGCAGCGTACTGTGAAGTTCGAAAGTTCCTCTGTTGCTTTCTGAAGCAGCAGTTTGACTATGAGATATAGCAGGTCTGCATTGATCTCTTGAATTTCATAGAGCTTGTCGGAGTCTTTTCCACAGATTATTTTCCGGGAATCCACGATAATATTTTTGAGTATCAGCAGGAGAACATATTCATTATGGCTCAGAACGTCTATATTAAAAAACATTGACAGCTCATCTTCTATAAGATGAGTATTACCCGGATCGTTCACTATGTCAGAATACAAATTCAGATACCTCTCAGGGTCAAGCCCGTATCGGTATCTTGCTGTATTGAGAGCTTCGTTAAAAACGCAGTTGTCTTTGAAAAGGCTGAAGAAATAATAGAAATCTTCGTTCATAAATGCTCCTTGGAAAAATGGATTCAATTTGTTTCGCCGAAAATCCATTATTTGCTGTTAAATATGCTGAATATAATTTTAAACTCATTGAATAAAGGAAAATAGCTGTGGCGAAAACATTTATTCCGTTTGCTGAAAATCCTTTATTCTTGTGATACAATATTTGTAGAGCAGATACATAATGAGATGCTCACAAATATGCAGGAGGAATTCAATATGAAAACAACAAACAGACAGGTTGAAAACACAATAAAGCTCCACGCAGCAAAGGAGCCTTCATGCGGGAAAAGGTCAGATTCGGATAACGAATTTGTTGTTCAGAGATTTGTGGGTAACGGCAATGTAGTTACAAGAATCGGGAGCCGTAAAGCGATGAGCGCGATCCCTGAAAACCGGGAAAACGGCAATGAATAAATGTATATTATTCATAAGTGCCCAGGAAAGGAGATACTGTACAACCAATCCGCCATATAATCAAGCGAGGTGATGAATATGGGCATGATATTATCCTACACTGCTTCGTGCGGTGCTGCCGTGAATTTCAGCGATGAGGGATATATTAACTCCAGCGAGCAGGAGCTTGCCTTTCGCCGTGAGAATATGAGGAGCACTGCCGAGCAGATAGCGCAGGAAACCCAGCTTAGACATATCTGTCAGGAGAATCGGGACGAATGCCCTGAAACTGCCTGAGTACTGCCAAAGCTTCTGATGTACTTATTTTATCACAATTCAGGGGCTTTTGCAAGGCTTAGTTGAAAGGAAGTGAAATCAATGCTTTACGCAATATATCTCAGGAAATCCCGGGCAGACCTTGAAGCAGAAGCCATGGGACAGGGCGAAACACTGGCAAGACACCGGGCGGCGCTTCTAGACTATGCGGCTCACCACGGACTGGAAATAGGCGCTGTTTACGAAGAGATCATATCCGGCGAAAGCATTGACGCACGTCCGAAAATGAAGCAGCTTCTGCGGGAGGTGGAGCAGGGGCGCTGGGCGGGGGTACTCTGCATGGATATAGACCGCCTGGCAAGAGGAAACAGCGCTGATCAGGCGAGGGTATCGAATACGTTCCGTATCTCCGGGACGCTGATAATCACGCCGTCAAAGGTGTACGACCAGAGCCGTGAAAGCGATGAGGAATACGTTGATTTTGAGCTGTTCATGGCACGCCGGGAATATAAGGCGATTTCCCGGCGGATAATGCGAGGGCGTATCGCTTCCGTAAAGGAGGGACATTTTATCGGAAGCACGCCGCCCTACGGTTACGATAAAGTCAAAGTCGAAAAGGGACGAGGATTTACCCTGTCGCCGAATTACGAAAGTGACATTGTGAAACAGATATACTCCATGTGCATCAGCGGAATGGGCTGTAACGCCATCGCAAGACGGCTCGACATGATGGGCGTGACTCCACGAAAGGGCAGCTCATGGAGCAGCGCTTCGATTCAGGATATCCTGAAAAATCCGGTTTACTGCGGCAAGATACGCTGGCAGTACCGGAAGGAGGAGAAGAGCCTGACAGACGGTATCGTCACGACCCGTCGGCGGGAAAATCCCGACTGCATAATCGCGCAGGGTCTGCACCCGGCGCTGATAAGCGAGGAGGAATTCGAAAAGGCTCAGCAATTCCTGAACAGCCGCAGGATACCGCACAAAAAGGAAAGCACGGAGCTGCGCAATCCCTTGTCCGGGCTGGTGTACTGCGGTATGTGCGGCAGTATGATGACAAGGCTCGGGACGGGCAGCAGGAATCACAGCGACACGCTCCGCTGCCCGAACCGGAATTGTGGCAACGTATCCGCAAAGCTGGAGCTTGTTGAAAGCGCTCTCGTTGAGGGCGTGGCACGGTGGCTCAACGACTGCCGCGTGAATGTCAGCCGGAAGCCTGCCGCAGATACTGCGAAAGCGGAGCGGACAGCAGCCGATAAGGTACGCGCCGAACTTGCTAAACTTGACAGCCAGCGTGAGAGAATATATTCGTTCCTGGAACAGGGGGTGTATTCCGCCAGGGAATTCCGGGAGCGTATGGAAGCGCTCGAAAAGCGAAGAACGCAGCTTTCGGAGAATCTGCGGCAGGCTGAGCAGGCAGTCAGCGAGGCAGAGGGTGATCGTCAGCTTTATGCGCGGATAATCCCCAGAGTGGAGCGTGTGATGGATATTTATGCGCAGTCCACACCGGAGGAGAAAAACCGTCTGCTAAAGACGATAATCAGCCGGGCTGAATACATAAAAACGGAGCGCAACACCAGAGGAAACGCTGACCGCTGCAATTTCACGCTTAACGTGACGCCGCTCTTTCCGGAAACAGATTAAAGGCAGTCGGAAGGCTGTCTTTTTTACTGTCGAAATCTGGTTCTTGATTCCCTGATGAAAAACCTTGACTATTCGTTACGAATATGATAAAATGATTGAGAGGTGATTCTGTATGGAAACCAGAACAGCAAGGCTCAGCGTGGGGCATTCCGGGGGAACTGCCGGAGCCGGGAGCCGTAATTATAAAGTCACTCTGCCGACTAAATGGATCGAGCGCCTCGGACTAGGGGTGAACAACCGTGAAATGGAGCTTGCCCTTGACGGCGACAGGATCATTATAACTCCCCGGCTGACTGCGGAGGAGTTCGCAGAGAATGCCATAAAGCACGGACACAGTGTGTATAAGTTCAGCTTTTTTGACGGCGACAGACTGTGCAGCGTGATTTACGCTGATTTTACCGAAAAGCAGGTTCGTGCGGACAACTACACGGAAAATATCGTCAAAACGGCTTTTGGCAGGAATTCCACGCCGTCATGGGATGACTTCCGGGAGTTCTTGAAAGAGCGGTGTATTCCCGGAAGCAGGAGCGGTCTGAACGAATATCTCGAAACGATAGGCGCAGACAGCAGCGACCCGCTTGACATTCTCCCCATAACCAAAGGCAGAATGGCAGAGGACGATCAGCGGCTGATAATGGAGAAATTATAATGAGCGTGAAACTTGTGAGCGATGAGAAAATCGCAGAAACTTCCTCAAAGGGAAACCAGGAGAAATGGCTTGACCCGGAAACGAATCGCTGGTACAAGCTGGATCAGTTCGGTTACGAATCGCTTGCGGAAACGCTGGTTTCGCAGCTTCTGTGCCAGAGCAATATTGAACAGGACACACCGTTTAAATTCGTGCGGTACGACATCAGCCGTGTTATTGCGCACGGTCGGGAGCGGGTATGCTGCGCCAGTGCGGATTTCCTGAAAGAAGGTCAGTCTATAATCACGCTTGCCCATCTGCTGAAAAGGGAAGTGGGGGAGAGTATGAAACAGCAGCTCGGGAAGCTCCCGAGCGATAAGGCAAGGATACGCTATATTGCAGAGCAGACCGCGGAAATAACGGGTCTGCATGATTTCCCGCAGTACCTGACGCTGCTGTTTGAGATAGATTCCCTGATACTGAACGACGACCGCCATCTGAATAACATTGCAGTTCTGGAGCAGGGCGGCGCGTACGATTACTGCCCTATTTTCGATAATGGGGCAGGACTTCTGTCAAATATGCAGGTGTATAATGTGGGGATAGAGCCGGGATGGCTGATCCCGTCTGTCATGTCAAGGCCGTTCAATATCAGCTTCAACCGGCAGTTGGGTACTGCCCGGCGGC
>OIGD01000836.1_pt1 | contig 33243 bp, 39 predicted proteins | sample 1582211 | NCBI WGS metagenome assembly OIGD01 (sample SAMN04414078, study PRJEB24778) | human gut metagenome | material: faecal | host: Homo sapiens
CCGCCCGCGGCGGCGGTTATGCCGCCCGGCCGGAACTTTCTGCCCTCAGGTCCCGTGAGGGCGGCTGTTCGCGCTGATAAATAATCATCCGTCGGCCTTTGAAATCGGGAAAACGATGCTTGTCCCGCCCGCGGCGGCGGTTATGCCGCCCGGCCGGAACTTTCTGCCCTCAGGTCCCGAGAGGGCGGCTGTTCGCGCTGACAAATAATCATCCGTCGGCCTTTGAAATCGGAAAAACAATGCCTATTTTTTATTGAGAAGAGATTTTAAAGGAGAAAAAATATGGCTGAACCTGTCACCCCCGTCAACGGGGAAAAGTTGCAAACCGCCGGTTTCTGGCATTTGTTTGCCGGCATCATCATGGTGATTCTCGGCTTTTACGTTTGGTTTAATCCGGTGGCCAGTCTGCTCGGACTGGCGCTCTATATCGGCATTGCCTTCATCGTTGTAGGCGCCGGCTATTTTCTGGCTTCCTTTTCCTATCAGTCAGGCTGGTACCTGCTGGTGGGGTTGTTGGATATTCTGGTCGGGGTCATTTTGGTAGCCAACCTGGGGGTTACCGCGGCCACGCTGCCGATGATCTTTGCCTTGTGGTGTCTGGCGGTCGGTGTCATTCAACTGGTGACTTCTTTCCAGCTGAGAAAGATCGGAGCGCCCTGGGGCTGGAGTCTCGGCATCGGTATTTTGGGTATTCTGTTTGCCTTTATGATTCTGATTTTTCCGAGCATCGGCGCCGTTACCATTACCACGCTGATGGGGATGTACATCATTTTGTACGGCGCTTTTGCCATTGCCGAATATGTCTATGCGCCGCGGTAAACTCTTTGCCGCATTTGCGATCGTTGGCAAAATACCGAAAAGCGGGGTTCGAACCCCGCTTTTCGGTAAAACATGAAAAACGCGCGCCGGTTGCAAAAGCAGCTTCGGCGCCGGCGAAACTTCAATCCCGCTGCCGTCTTTCCCGCAATATTTCTGCCGTCAGCCGCTGCTGTTCCTTCTCGTGTTTTTTCAGGTCCTTTAACGTCATTTTGTCAGCTGTCCGGATGCCGGCCTTGGCCAGGTCATGGTTGAATGCCGCCAGATTGTCGGCGTTGAGCAGCATTCTCATATCGCCGATTTTGACCAGGGCGAGCGTCTGCTTTTCCAGAGATTTGTCAAGCCGGCCTTCGGCAATCAGCTTCTGCGTCAGTTTCTTGCTGAAAGGCATGTTTTTGAGAATAAAGACATGCGGTTTGCCGTAGCGCTGACCGCTGCTGCCCCGGCGATTGTGGGTGCGCAGATTGTAAACGAAGTCGCAAAATTCCTTGTTGCCGATCTTCATCGCGACATGCCCGTAACGCGTGGTTCCCTTTTCCCAGGCGATGACGGCGCCGTCGGGCAGCGAACGGAAATTGTTCATTTCCGCTTCGACTTCGGTGAAATTTTCGTTGGCCTGAAAGCCGGTGACGGCACGGTAGGCGAAGCGCTGGGCGTCGATGGTGATGCCGTGTTTGGCAAAGAAAGACTTTACGGCGCCGAGGCAATAAGTCTGTTGTCCTTTTTTGGGTACGCCGCGTTTGGCCGTTTTCTGCGCCGTTTTCTGGATTTGTTCGTTCAGTTCGCACTGGCCGATTTCCGCCAGTTCCTCGGCGGTGAAAGTGCGGCCTTCCAGGTTAAAGTTGCCGGCGATGTTTTTGTTGCTGCTGATCAGTTGTTCGCTCATCAGCTGCGTCATGTCAACGGTGTCGATGCTGTCGGCTCGCTCCGTTTTGACGGCCGGGGCGGTGATCGTCGTCTTTTCTGACGAAGAAGAAGATTCCGCGGGCGGGTTGGAACCTGTCGCGCTGCCGTTGCCGATCAGCGTCGTCATCAACATTGCCAGACGCAGCGATCCCTGCCTGATTTTGTCGCCCGCCTTCTGCGCCAGTTTTTTCCATCGTTCTTTGTTCAATTCGCTCACCGCCTTTTTATCATAAAATATTTATCTTCTTTTGTCTAATTTTAACATATTGATTTTAATTTGTAAACCGGTTTTGTATTGAAAAAACGCTTTGTTTTGCCGCTTTAAAAGGTGTTTTTTCGTCATACGCGGAGAAAATGAAAAAAACATGTCCGAAGGTTATAAAGCGCCCGCTGTGGAAAAATGACGGGAATCGTCGGCGTTGACCGGCCGTCCGGGGACGGGAGAATTTGGTGCCCGGCCCCGGGAATCCGGCAGGTGGTGCCTGCAACAAAGCGGCCATGCGCCGCAACCGTGAAGCGTTTGCGGCGGCAGCCGTATGTCCGCGGGTCATGAGCGGGACGGAGAGTCCGGATGTTTCGCCCCCTGTTTCGGGCATTCCGCCGTCAATGTCCGTCATCATGAGCCGTCCGGCCCATGACCCGAAATATGCCGGAGCGGAAAAGGAAAACGCGGCCGGCGTTGCGGCGGCGAAAACGGTTATGTCGGTCGGTACTTATACCAACGGTACGATCCCCGACATTGCCGTCGTCGGGCAGGGAGCGCCACAGTTGGTTCAGCTCTGTGTACGCAAAGATGATGCATTCAACCGCCGTATCTGTGACGAAGCGGAAAAAACGGCGCCAAAGCGGCCGGCGTTGCCGTTGATGCCGCCATTGACGGCAATGTGAGGCGAAGGCTTAAAAATACCCTTACCGACGGACAGTCCGGAAATTCCCGGCGCCGGTGCGGGGAGGTCGATTGCGGAAGTGTTTGCTGCGACGAAGCGGAAAAAGCGGCGCCAAAGCGGCCGGCGTTGCCGTTGATGCCGCCATTGACGGCAATGTGAGGCGAAGGCTTAAAAATACCCTTACCGACGGACAGTCCGGAAATTCCCGGCGCCGGTGCGGGGAGGTCGATTGCGGAAGTGTTTGCTGCGGCCGGCGGAAAAGTATGCCGGACGATGCGGCGGAATTTGCCGCTTGTGTCAAACTGCCGGCGATGGCCAAAAACATTCAAAGCGCCGCCGATGCATTGACGTCGACTGCCGCCGACATATCGGCGGTTTGTGGGACAATCACGGCGGCCGTCGGCTGACGGCGGTTCCGCTTTCTTTGCCGCGCTGACAAAATTGCCCGGGCGGTAAACTACCGCGTACCGGTGATTTTTGACGGCGGCGCCCGCCGCGGCCGGCACGTTTTCAAAGCACCGTCCGCCGGTACGGATATCGTTGCCGACGGCCGTCCGGTACGGTTCGGCAGTGCGGTTGCCGCGGCATTAAAGCGATGTTTGATTTTTTTGCCGGCGAACCGAAAATGGCGATGACGTCGGCGGGGACGGGCAATATCGAAACGGTGAGGAAACCGTCGTTGCTTTTCCGCCGGTGAGGTCTGTGCCGAAACATAAGTCTTTTGCCGCCGACGGCCGTCCGTGTCTGTCTTTTGTCCCGCACCGTTCTGCCGGGCGTGCTTTGCCTGTCTTTTCCGAAACGTAAAAATCCCCGCCGACAGCGGGGATTTTTCTTTGATTGGCGCCCAAAACCTATTGTGCCGCCTGTGCTTGCTTGCCCGGCAGTTCTTTGATCACCAGCGCCTGCAGCGCCAGCACCGCGAGCAGGAAAATCAAATTGCTGGAAAAGCCGAACCAGCCCAAAACCGTAAAGACGACGTTGGTGGCAATAAATGCCAGCGTGCTCAGCCGCATCCTCAGATCAAAGTCGTATTGTTTCCTGAAAATGGCGGAAACAATGTACGAACAGGTAGCGTAAAAGATGACGACGATGAAGTAGAGGATAAAAAATGCAACAAATCCGAACAAACCGACAAAAACGACGGCCCAGTTGACAACGGAATGAAACGTGTCGGTATAGTCGCCTTGCGGAAAATAAGAAGAATCTTCCAGTTCGTAAACTCTGGTCTGAGTGCGTTGGACGACATAAAGTGCCCGTTTGGTCAGGTACAGCCCTTCTTTTAAACCGGACGTATCCAGAGAATCTACGGTGGTATCCATGGTTAAGTTGAAACTTTCCGCATCCGGAACTTTTCCTTCGCCGAGAACGAAGGTGTAGTTTTTGACCGTGTTTTCCGGCTCGGTTACAATGCCGTTTTCAATTCTGATCGGCAGAAAAGCGTCTGCCGCCTTTTGTGCGGCGGGAACAAAAAACTGATCGCCGGCAAACTTGGTGCCGACGGCATAGAAAACGGCGACGATCAGTGAAAACAGCAGCAGGAACTTAATGCCGAGTCCCTGTCCGCGGGAAATGTAATTGATGATTTTTTCCATTGTTTTGCTTTCGTTAATGATTGTATCTGTTCTTTTTATATAATCATTTCCGGCAAATGGCAACGGCTTTTATCTTTCAAAGTTCAGATAGCGCGGGTTGTAGAGCAAAGCGTCCGGGCAGCCGACGGCATAACCGATGTTTTCCTCGCGGCCGTCGGCGTTTTCGGCAAACAGGTGCGACACGTCGACTTCCTCGCCGTTGATAAGGATCCGGCAGAAGTCCTCTTCGTTGCAGACGATGCCGGTTGAGCGCACGCCGATCAGCCGGTGGAGCGGACTCAGGCATTTTTCGCAGTATTCGGCGACCATAATCTGGTTTTTCAGAATCTGCAATGCCCGGCGCGCGTTTTGCTGCGGCAGGTCCATACAGCCCGCCTGTGCTGCCGAAGCCGCCGCACACAATACAAAGGCGATGAACAAAGTCTTAAATTTCATCATTTTGCTCCGGCGCCGGTTTGATTCTGGCCTTGATGCGGGTGATGCGCATGTTGTCGATCCCGATCACCTCATATTCGCAATAGACATCTTCCACTTTGTCGCCCACTTTCGGCAGCCGTCCGAGCAGGCCGAAAACATAACCGCCCATGGTGCTTTCCTCGTGTTCGCATTCCGGCAGCCCCATGCTGTCGAAAGCGTCTTCGACCAGCACCACGCCGTCAAATTCGCAGACTTTGTCGTCAATTTTTTTGATCGGCTCGTCGGTAATGTCGTCGTGCTCGTCCATAATGTCGCCGACCAGTTCTTCCAGAATGTCTTCCATTGAAAGCAGTCCGGCAGTGCCGCCGTATTCGTCGACCACGATGGCCAGATGCACGTGACGCAGCATCATCTGATGCAAAATTTCGGAAATCGACTTGTTTTCCGGCACGAACAATATCTTGCGCGCAAGCTTGGTCAGAATATCCTTGTCGTTTTCGTCGCCTTCATATTCCAGCAGATCGCGGATATGCAGCATGCCGATGATGTGGTCTTTGTCCTTGTTGCAAAGCGGAAAACGGGTGTGATTGTGCTTTTTGATAAAATCCATCGCTTCCGTAAAGGTATAGTTCTGATAAAGGCACTTCATATCCTGCCGGGGAATCATGATTTCATGTGCGTAGATTTCCGAAAAATCAATTGCGTTTTGAATAATTTCGCCTTCGGTATCGTCAATAACGCCGCCTTTTTTGGAGGCATCGATGATCAGTTTGATTTCCTCTTCCGAATGAGCGTCATCGTTTTCGTTTGACTGCTGAACACCCATCAGGTGCAAAATGCCGGCCGTTACTTTGTCAAAAACCCAGATGAACGGCGAAAAAATATGTTTGAAGACATAAAGCGGTTTGGCAATGACAAGCGCATAGGTTTCGGTGTTCTGAATGGCCAGCGACTTCGGCACCAGTTCGCCGAGCACGACGTGCAAAAGGGTAATGAAACCGAAAGCGACGCCGAAGCTGACCGAATGCAGCAGTACCTTGTTGTCGGCAAAATAATGTCCGAACAGGTCTTCCAGCAAGTGGGAAACCGCCGGTTCGCCGATCCAGCCGAGGCCGAGCGAGGCCAGCGTGATGCCAAGCTGGATGGCGCTTAAATAGGTATTGAGATTTTCGGTGATTTTAAGTGCGATTTTTGCCCGTTTATTGCCGAAGTGGGCCAGTTCTTCCAGTTTTGTGCGGCGGATCTTGACGATGGCGAATTCTGAAACGACGAAAAAAGCATTGGCAAACACCAGCAGCAAAACCAGGGCCAGATTAAAAACGTATACGTATACGGGACTCATGATTGATTAATTTTGGAACCTCATTTTATTTTAACATTTGCCTATGCTACAGGCTGGTACCGTGCTTGTCAATAGCTTTTAGCTCAAAAAAATGATGAAATCAGGCAGTTAAGGCAGGATCTCAATTGTCGTGCCGTCGGCAACCATTGACCAGATCTCTTCGATTTCCTCGTTGGTAACGGCGATGCAGCCGGCCGTCCAGTCGCGCAGAAGATGGGCGCTGCCCAAAAACGGGGCTTTGTTCGGCAGTCCGTGAATCATAATGTCGCCGCCCGGGGAAAAGCCTTTTTCCGCCGCCTCCCGCCGGTCTTCCGCACTGGGGTAGGAAACCCGGAGCGACAGGTAAAAACGGCTGTTCGGATTGCGGCCGGAAATGCGGTATATGCCTTCCGGCGTTTTGCCGTCGCCCTCCCGCAGCTTGTCGCCGACCGGCGCAAAGCCGAGGGCGATGCGGTATTCTTTCAGGTTCTGTCCGTCTTTTTGCAAATACAGTTTTCTTTCTGCTTTTTTGACCAGTACCTTATCCGCCTGAACGGCCGCCGGCGCCGGCAGTTTTTTATGACGGGGCAGAATGACAAACGCCGCGGCGGCAACTGTCAGCACGGCCAAAATTCCTGCCGCGGCCGTTTTCGTTTTAAAGTTCATTGCAGTTTTCCAGTTGTTTCATCAGGTTGGCTTTTTTCAAAACGTCGGGACTGTAGAGCAGGGCAATTTCCTCTTCCCGGCTCAGGTCCATTTCCAGCCCGTGATTGATGTAGTTTTCCAGTTTGATCTTGGCCATTTCCAACGCCTTGGTGCCAAATTCCGGTGCCGGGCCGTTAACCGGCAGCATCAAAATGTGCAAAGCGTTGAGTACGCTGTCGTCGACTATGTTTTCTACCCCGAACTTTTGTTCGTTCCGGTGTGACAGCTGTTTTTTAAAACCGAGCGCTTCGGTTAAGATTTCCGGCACCCGGATTTCTTCCGGAATAATGAAATATTTGTGTTTTCTGGCCGCTATGCCGGTTTTTTCGCGGGAAGAAATCATCGAGATCGGGATTGAAAGCATCAGTCCGACGGTGATCGGCAGCATCCACCAGAACAGGCTGTGGGCATATTTCCAGACAATGACGGTGGTAGCGGCGCCGAGGATCGTGTGCCAGCGGTGGCGTGCCCAGGCTTCCCGGAAAGAAGTGCCGGTTTCGTCCCGGTTCTGGGTATTCCAGCCGGCGTCGATGCCGGCGAAAATGTCAAATACGAATTTGCTTTGGAACATCATCATGATCGGTGCCGACAGCGCGCTGAAGACAATTTCCGCCAGCACGCTCTTGACCGCCCCGAAAAAGCCGCCGATATCCTTGAATTTGTTTTGCGTCAGATAGACGATTAACCCCAGGAATTTGGGAAAAACAAGCATGAACATGGAAAGGACGAACAGACTGATGGTACCGAATTTGTCAAAAATCGGCCAGGTCGGGAACAGAGTGTAATAGGTCGGGAAATATTCCGGCTGAAAAATATTGCGTCCGAGCGCTGTTGCCAGGCCGACCAGAAGAAAGGAAAGCCACAGCGGGGAAGACAGATAAGACATGATGCCGATGATGAAATGCACGCGGCTGACCGGATGCAGGCCTTTGGAAACGAGCACTTTCATATGCTGCATGTTGCCCTGACACCAGCGGCGGTCGCGCACGGCGAAATCGATCATCGACGGCGGACATTCTTCAAAGCTTCCTTTTAATTCCGGCAGCAGCCAGGCCGACCATCCGCCGCGGCGGATGAGCGCCGCTTCGACGAAGTCGTGGCTGAGAATATGCCCGCCGAACGGTGCGCGCCCTTTTAAAACCGGCAGTTTGCAGCATTCCATAAAGGCTTTCACGCGGATAACGGCGTTATGTCCCCAGTAGTTGCTGTCGCCCACCTGCCAATAGGCCAGCCCGGCGGAAACGATCGGGCCGTATACCTTGCCGGCAAACTGTTGAATGCGCGCGAAAAGGGAATGACGGTTGATGCACATCGGCGGCGCCTGGATGATGCCGGCGCCGGGGTTGGCTTCCATCAGCTGCGACATTCTGACCATGGTCGTTCCCGCCAGCAGGCTGTCGGCATCAAGCACGATCATAAAATCGTAAAGCGCGCCCCATTTGTTGCAGAAATCTTCGATGTTGCCGCTTTTGCGGGCGGTGTTGACCGGCCGCCGGCGGTAATAAAGGCCGATTGAGGCAGGCATCAGTTTTTTGGCTTCGAGCCAGACGCTTTCTTCTTCCACCCACACTTTGGGGTTGGTGGTGTCGCTTAAGACAAAAATGTCATAGGCGGCGGCCTGTCCGGTTTTTTCCAGATCCCGTGCCATCGCCAGCAGATTGGCAAAAACGCTGACCGGCGATTCGTTGTAGACCGGCATCAGAATGGCAGTGCGGGTTGACAGCGGCGTTTTTTCCTCCGGCCAGGCAATGCCCGGTACCTTCTTTTTGCGAAGCAGTTCGAAAAAGCCGAAAATGCTGGACCAGAAGAAAAGGGCGATCCAGGCAAAGGTGAGGATAAACAGGCCGATCATCAGAAAACGGGTAAAGAGCGAACTGTCGCTCGGGATGACCGTAATCCATTTCAAAGTGGCGAACAGGGTGCTGACAAACATCAGGCCGAAAACTTTAAGACGCCGCCGGCGGATTTGCCGCGGGCTGATGGGAACAAGCTGAGAAGTCATTTTTTCTTCCTTTTGCGGGAGCGGAAGCTCTCTATTTTCTGCGGTTTCATTTCCGTGTAATGACAAGCCGGCGCATTGACGATGAAGCGTTCGCGCATGGCTTTGGTCAGACCGGCGGGCAAATTCAGCTGCCTGATGCCCTGGACGGTACATTGTTCGGCGCCGCCGCAGAGCAGAAAGCAAAGTTTGAACTGCGCCAGCAGCTGTTCGTCGGCAAGTCCGCTTTCGGGAAAGGTTTTGCGCGCCATTTCAAGCAGAATGCCGTCGATTTTGCCGACCAGCTCGTCGCCGTCGGCCGATTGAAAGTCAAGTTGTCCGGCCACGGTCTTGACGATTGACGGCAGTTCCCGCCCGGCAAACCCCAGGCTGCAAAGGTATGCGCCGATAATGTCTTCTTTGCTCTGTATTTTTATGGCAACCATTGGTAACTCCAGATTTCGGAAATGTTTTTGCCTTTTTTGACTACCGAAGCCCGCAGTTCCGAGGTCTTGCCGTTTGGTTTGAAGTCGATGTATGCGGTCAGGCCTTTGGTTACCGGGTTGTACATCAGGTGCTTGCCGGTAATTTCCCCTTCGCTGGCGGAAACTTCCAGCGTGGCAATGCCTTTTTCCACTTCTTTTTGCATGTTGAGAATGTCGAAATCAATCACGAATTTGCGTTTGTGGTCTTCCAGCATGCCGGATACGCCGCCGATTCCGGTATAGGTGGCGGTAATGTCGCCGGGAACTTTTTTGACCGGCAGTTTGGTAAACCAGTACAACCGGTACCGATAATGCAGCTCTTTCTGCGGCACGGCTTTTTCCTTGGGTACCCAGTAGGCGACGACGTTGTCGTGAATTTCCTGCTGGGAAGGAATTTCCACCAGTTCGATCCAGCCTTTGCCCCAGTCGCCGACCGGTTCCACCCAGGCGCTCGGCCGTTGTTCGTAATTGGCTTCAAAATCCAGATAATGAGCCGGATCGCGGTCTCGTTGCAGCAGTCCGAAGCCTTTCGGATTTTCATCGACGAAAGCGCTGATGCGCAGATACTTGGAGTTGTCAAGCGGGCGCCACAGCCATTCGCCGTTGCCGTTTAAGACCAGCAGACCGTCGCTGTCATGCACTTCCGGCCGGTGGTCGTCAAATTTGTTTTTGGTGTTTTCTCCGAACAGGTACATGGAGGTCAGCGGCGCAATGCCCAGTTTGTTGATTTCCTTGCGGGGGAAAATTTTGGCGTCGACGTCCATCACCGTGTTTTCGCCCGGAGTGATGACAAAGGTATAGATGCCGGCCGCGCTCGGGCTGTCCAGCAGGGCGTAGACGGTAACCGACTTGTCGTTTCTTTTCGGCCGGACCAGCCAGAATTCGCGGAAGATCGGAAATTCTTCCCCGGTCTGGACGGCGGTGTCGATCGCCAGCCCGCGGGCGGAAAGGCCGTATTTCTGATGTTTGCCGAGTGCGCGGAAGTAGCTGGCGCCGAGGAAGGAAACCAGTTCGTCGTAATATTTGCGCGTGTTCAGCGGGTTGTGCAGGCGGAAGCCGGCATAGCCCAGTTCCGACAGCTCGTCGGTGTTCAGGCGGTTTTTGCCGTAGTCGAAATAAGCGGGGGAATATTTGAGCGGATGAATGCGGCCGTTGACGATTTCGTTGATCGGAACCGAGGTGAGAAACAATGAGCCGAGGTGGAAAAACTGAATTTCAAACGGCAGTTTTTTGCCGTACCAGGGGCCGTTTTCGCGGCTGAAACGAATGTCCCGGTATTGGTCGTAGTTAAGTTTCTTAAGCTCGTCCGGAAGATTGTCTGCCGGCGGAACGTAAGGTTTGGCCGCCAGCGCGGCCGCCATTTCCGTCAATTGGCCGGGGTCGAACTTCTTGTCTTTGACGGTCATCACCCTGGCCAGTTCGGCCTGCCGGAATTCCTGATATTTGTCCCACCCGGCGTTGATGCCGAGAACAACGGCGGCGGTCAGCATAATCCAGAATGTTATTTTAACGGTATTTTTCATTTTCACCTTCCAAAATTGCCGAAATTACCCCTAATACAAAGCATTTTTAACAAAAAGTCAAGAGCATGCGTTTGTTTAAGGATACCCGGGACAAACTGTTTTCAGGAGCGTTCGGCAAAAGGAGAAGCGTCTTTCGGGGCGTTCGTTCCGGCTGCCGGCCGTTCCAGATAAACGGTGCGCTGGGGGTAGGGAATGTCGATTTTCAGTTCCCGAAAACGGTTGATGATTTTTTCCCTTAAGTCGTTGGCGATGCCGGAGCGCTTGAAAACGTTGGCGGTAAAGCAGTTGAGCTGAAATTCGAGGCTGCTGTCGCCGAGGTTGTTGAAAGCGACCGAAGGTTCGGGGCTGGTCAGAACGTCAGGGTTGGAAGCGGCAATTTCCAAAAGCGTCCGTTTGGTCAGTTCAATGTCGCTGTCATAGCCGACGCCGACTTTGATGACCACTCGTCCGGTCAGTCCGGAGTAGGTGTAATTGGTCAGGCTTTGCGACAAAATCGCGGAATTCGGCACGATGACGGTCGATTTGTCCCAGGTTTCGATTTCGGTCGAGCGCATGTTGATTTTGCGTACCAGCCCTTCCTGTCCGCCGATGACCACCCAGTCGCCGATTTTGATCGGCCGTTCCCACAGAATGGTCATGCCGGCGGCCAGGTTGCCGACCATGTTCTGCAGACCTAAGCCGACCCCGAACGAAAGCGCGCCGGCGATGATGGTGATGCTGCTCAGGCTGCCGCCCATTACCGCGACGGCAATCAGGGCGGAAACGATGAACCCGAGAAAATTAATTGAGGAAACGAGCGAATTGCGTACCCCGTTGTCCATGTCTATTTTGCTTAAATTGCCGCGGACAAAGCTGTTTTTTAACAGCCCGAACAGGGAAAGCAGCACAAAAAAGCAGACGATCCCGAGAATGATAGAAGTGATGGAAATGTGAATGCCGCCGATGTTAAACCCGGTGAGAAAGCCTTTTATCCGTGCCAGCAGCAGATCGACGGAAACGCCCCAGACGGCCAGCAGGACGAGAACGGCAAACGCCCACATCACCGGCGAAAGCAGCAGTCCGAACCAGAATTCCGCCTTGCGCAGGGTCTTGTGTCCGAGGCGGAAGGTGGCAAGCCAGAAACGGAATTGCAGTATCCGGTGAAAAAGGCCGCGGATCAGTTTGTCGATAATATAGAAAACGCCGATGGCGACGACGGAAATGATAAAACGGTTGATAACGTACTCCGACAGGCGGATATATCCGAACAGGGAAACGGCAAAGGCCGCCGTCATCAGAAATGTGATAAACAGGCTGATTTTGGAGGCGGTGCTGAGGCCGTCGAGCGGCGTGTCGTCGTCAATTTCCCCCGGCACCGGCGGATTGTTGTTGTAAAGCGCCTTGCGGGCAACCAGCACCACGCAGAAGGCCTTGACCGCGTTGGCGAAAATTTTCAGTGAATAGACGATTGAACTGTCATAGTCCATCCGGCCGGCGAGGCTTTGCAGAAAGGAAACGGTGCAAACGGCCGCCGCCGAAAAGACGAGAGCCGAACTGATGCATTTGGCGCAGCCGTCGGCCACTTCGATGATCCGCCATTTGCCGTTGTCCGGCGTGAATACGGTGCGCACCGCCGCTTTTGTCAGGTAGTAGTACAGCAGGTAAACGGCAGCGGTGTGCAGCAGCAGGCCGAAAGAACCGGTGTTGACTACTCCGTTGCCCTTAAGCCAGAACAAAAAGGCGCCGATGACGGCGGCGGGAATGACGCCGCGGACGATGAACATGGCAATGCCGGCGCGCACTTTTTGCGAATAGTCGGGATGTTCGACCGCCGCGCGGTAGCCGAGGCGGCTTCTGATGTAACGGCTGAGGAAAAAGGCGGCGACAAGGGCGCCGGCCATGACGCCGATCACCGTCAGGATATTGTTGTTGACGGCTGCTTCCTTTTCCGGCGGCAGACCGCGGTACCAGCTGAAAGGCGATTTGACCAGTTCAAAGACGAAGCCGGCGAAGGTGGTCAGCGACTGCCAGAATTCTTCGGGATGAAAAATTGAGCTTTGTTTGACCAGAATATTGTCAAGCAGGCGCCGGTTGCGGATTTTTAAAATCAGGCCGTTGATTTCGTCGATCCGCGCGGCAAGCAGGTCCATCTGCGCGATCTGTGCCTTGTAACCGTCGGCTTTGCCGGCAAATTCTTTACGCTGTTTGGCAATGGCCGCCGGCTCGCTTTCGTCTTTTTCCGGTGCCGGACCGAGCGCATTCAGTTTTTTCTGCACCGAGGCCAGTTCTTCGGCATATTGTTGACGCGTTTGCTGCCGGTCGTCCTCAATGCCGGCAACTTCCTGCAAAATGGCGGCGATTTCTTCCTTGCCGGCTTTGCCGGAATTGAGTTTGGTTGCGGCGGCGTCAAGTTTTTTGTTGACTGCTGCCGGGTTGAGCGGGACAAAAGCGGGCGTTTCGGCGCCGGCGAAGGCCGGCCACAGCGCCAACAGCAGGGCGGTTAAGGATAATGTCAGTTTTTTCATCAATCGTTCCTCATATTAATTTTACAAAATATGGGAAGCGGCTGGCCGGATGAAAACAGGCCGAAAGTTCTAAAAAAACGCCGGCCGGAAAAAATATGTGGCATTTTGTTTTCCGCATATTAAAATAGGTTTTTACAAAAGCAGACGTAAAAGGAGAAGATATGATGAAAAAAATCCTGTTGCCGGCGTTGCTGCTGGCGGCGTTCCCGGCAGCGGCGGAAGAAATCGCGGAAGACTGCACCTTCGGCGGGGTGCCGCTTTACGGCAACGTGCGGATTGTCGAGCACTTCGGGGATTTCAAAGTGCGCAAGGTTGAACATTTCGGCGACCTGAAAGTGAAATATTCTCCTTTCGGCACCGATTGCGGGGAGTGGCGCCTGGTTGACGTCGGCGAAGATTTTACGGTTGAATTTGTCATTATCGGCGAAGACTTTACCATTGAAGAAGTGGATCATTTTCCCGGTCTTTGAGAACGGACGTCCGTAGCCGGACCGCATTTTCTGCCGATAAATTTCTCTCCCGGCAATTGTAACCCGTTTGACGAGGCATTATGTAAATAGCCGTAAACAATTGCAATTATGTCAAACGGGGAGAACAGATGGTTAGTGAAAGCAATAAGATAGGACTGCTTCCGGCGATCCTGATGGTGGCCGGAAACATGATGGGTTCGGGCGTGTTCATGCTGCCCGCCAACCTCGCCGGCATCGGCAGCATCGCCATCATCGGCTGGCTGATTACGGTTGTCGGCGCCATAGCGCTCGGGCTGGTGTTTGCCAAGCTGACGGAAGTGACGACCGCGGCCGGCGGGCCGTATGCCTATGCGCGCAAGGCCTTCGGCGATTATATGGGCTATCAGACCAACCTGGTCTACTGGCTGGCCAACGTTATCGGCAATGTCGGTCTGGCGGTGGCCGGGCTCGGTTATCTGACGCCGTTTTTCCCGGCGCTTCGGGATCCGCTGGTAATGGCGCTGGCGCAGATTGCCGTCATCTGGTTTTTTACCTACGCCAACATTCTCGGACCGAGGGTGGTCGGCCGCATGCAGGGCATCACCACCACCGTGGCCCTGTTTCCGATCGTCGGCGTCGCACTGCTCGGCTGGTTTTGGTTTAATCCCGAAACTTATATGGAAGGCTGGAACGTTTCCGGCGAAAGCAGCCTGACCGCCGTCGGCATGACCCTGAACTTTACCTTGTGGGCTTTTATCGGCGTCGAAAGCGCTTCGGTTTCCACCGCGGTGGTTAAAAATCCGGCCAAAAACGTGCCGATCGCAACCGTCGTCGGGGTGCTGCTGGCGGCCGTCTGCTACGTGCTGAGTTCTTCGGCGATCATGGGCATCATTCCCAACAAGGAACTGGTTTCCTCTTCGGCGCCGTTCTCGCAGGCGGTAAGCATTGCCCTCGGGTCGACCGCCGGCAAAATCGTTGCCCTCTGCGCGGCGGTGGGCTGTCTGGGTTCTCTGGCCGGTTGGACGCTTCTGGTCGGACAAACGGCTCAGGCGGCGGCCAAAGACGGTTTGTTTGCCGGCATTTTTGCTCGCGTCAACCGCCGCGGCGTTCCTTCCGCCGGTTTGGCGATCGTTGCCGGCATCATGACCCTGCAGGTTTTGGCCACGATGTCGCCGACCGCTTCCGAACAGTTCGGCAAAATCGCCTCGATCGCGGTTATCATGACCCTGCTGCCTTATATTTATTCTTCGGTGGCGATCAAAATCCTCGGCCGTGAAAAAATGAGCGACAGGGAAGGATTGTTTTATACCGTTGTCGGTCTGATTGCCGCCGTTTACAGCCTGTCGGCGATGATCGGTTCCAACAGCGAGCAAACCCGCTGGGCGCTGATTTTCGTCATTTCTACCATTATATTCTACGAGCTTTCGGTCAACCGCAAAATCGAAATCAGGGAAACGCATGTCAAACCCGGCGGCTGCTGCGTGCCGCGCTGGGTTCGCTATATGACCCTGACGATTACGATCGCGGCGCTGATCGCAATGTTCTGGGTATCTGTCAGTGACTACAGTTCCAAACGGATCAGCGAGTATGTCAATACTTCCGTGACCGCAGATCCGGCAAATTAAAGTTGAAAGGAGTTTGATTTATGAAAGAAGGTGCAAAATGCCTGGAGAGCGACCCGCTGGGGATCAGGATGCTGCTGGTCTACGACGGTTTAAACGACAACACCGCGGCCGCCCGCAGCGTGCGCGAACTGAAGGATTATCTGACCGCGGAAGATGTCAGGGTAATCGTGTCGGAAAGCGATGACGACGCCAAAGCCGTTCTGATTACGGATCCGACCGTTCAGTGCGTGCTGCTCAAACTGAACAACAAAGACGACAAAGACTATGCCAAAATCATTGAATTGCTGAAAGCTTTGCGCGAACACAATAAGGAGCTGCCGGTCTTTCTGCTGGCAGGGCGGACGGCAGCGTCTAAAGTGCCGTCGGAAATTCTGGAAAGCGTCAACGACTTCATCTGGGTAATGGAAGATACGCCGGATTTCATTGCCGGCCGCGTACTGGCGGCGACCGAACGTTACCGTCAGTTTATTTTGCCGCCGATGTTCAAGGCGCTGGCCGCTTTTTCCAAAGTGCACGAATATTCCTGGCATACGCCGGGGCATACCGGCGGCACCGGTTTTATGCATTCGCCTGCCGGCCGTGCGTTTTTCAACTTTTTCCGCGAACCGGTTTTTCGTTCGGATCTGTCGATTTCGGTCGGCGAACTGGGATCGCTGCTTGACCATTCCGGTCCGATCGGCGAAAGCGAAAAATACACGGCGCGGGTTTTCGGTGCCGACCGCACCTATCATGTAACCAACGGTTCGTCGACTTCCAACCGGGTGATTCTGATGGCCAGCGTTACCCGCAATCAGGTTGCGCTCTGCGACCGCAACTGCCACAAATCGGTCGAACACGCGATTACCCTGTCGGGAGCGATTCCGACCTATCTGATCCCGACCCGTAACCGCTACGGCATCATCGGTCCGATCACTTCGGATCGTCTGACATCTGATGCCGTTCGTCAGACAATTGCCGAAAATCCGCTGGTCGGAGAAGGAATTGATCCGACGCCGGTGCATGCGATCATTACCAATTCGACTTATGACGGATTGTGTTATAACGTCAACCGGGTAAAGGAACTGTTGGGACAAAGCGTTGACCGGCTGCATTTTGACGAAGCCTGGTACGGCTATGCGCGTTTCAATCCGATGTACAAGGGGCGTTTTGCCATGTGCTGCGATCCCAAAGACGATGACCGCAAGGGGCCGACCATGTTTGCCACCCAGTCTACCCATAAGCTGCTGGCAGCTTTTTCTCAGGCTTCAATGATTCATGTCCGCGACGGCCGCAACCCGATTGATCACCAGCGTTTTAACGAAGCGTTCATGATGCATGCCTCAACTTCGCCGTTCTATCCGATCATTGCTTCCAACGACATCAGCGCGGCGATGATGGACGGTCCCGGCGGCAAGGCGCTGACCGACGTTTCCATCCGCGAAGCGGTTTCCTTCCGCAAGACAGTGGCTCGTCTTCATGCCGAATTTACCGGCAAAAAAGACTGGTTTTTCAATATCTGGCAGCCGGATTTTGTGGTTGATCGCGAAAGCGGACAGAAAGTGCCGTTTTTTGAAGCCGACGAAGAGCAGCTGGCAACCGATCCCGATTGCTGGACGCTGAAGCCGAACGAAGACTGGCATGGTTTCGGCGAGGTGGAAGAAGGCTACTGTATGCTTGATCCGATCAAGGTGTCGCTGGTAACGCCGGGCGTTCTTACGGACGGCAGCCTGGCCGAAAGCGGTATTCCGGCCGCGGTCGTCAGCGCTTATCTGGACAACAAGGGTATCGTGGTCGAGAAAACCACCGACTTTACCATTCTGGTGCTGTTTTCTCTCGGCGTTACCAACGGCAAATGGGGAACTTTGCTTAACGCCCTGTTCGAATTCAAGCAGGATTATGACAACAATGAGCCTCTGCGCCGCGTCTTGCCCAAATTGGTAAAGGACAATCCGCACGAATACGGAGAAACGGGCTTGAAAGAACTGTGCGACAAAATGTTTGCCGCCATGAAGGAACTGGGCACGACCAAAGCCCTGTCCGCCGCTTTCTCGGTTCTGCCCAAACCGGATATGACACCGGTGGAAGCATATGAAAATCTTGTTCACAATAACGTCGAATCAATGGCTGTCGATCAGATCGCCGACCGTACGGTGGCAACCGGCGTGGTTCCTTATCCGCCCGGAATTCCGCTGCTGATGCCGGGCGAAAATGCCGGTCCGGCGGACGGTCCCGTTCTCGGCTATCTGAAATCGTTGCAGGCCTTTGACCGCAAATTTCCGGGCTTCGGGCACGATACCCACGGGGTCGAGGTTAAAGACGGCACATATTACGTTCTTTGTCTCAAAAACAAATAAAGGTTTGCGGAAAACACAGCGAAAAGCCCCTCTTGCCGTGAGGGGCTTTTTGTCTTGTTTTTCTCCGCTGCGCATGATATATGGGAAATTCGGATTATCAATTATTTTAAAATCATATTTTTATGGGAAAATTTTTGCAAAAAATGTTCGGTTTCGCGAACAGAAAGAGAACCAAACGCAATACGGGCGAAGAAACGCTTGACTGGAACAGGGATTGTCTGTCTTATGACTCTTCCGCCGCCAAACTTCCGTACAGTTATTATCCGCAGGGAAAACGGGCTGTTGAGCCGTTCGTCAGAATTTTGACCGAACCGCTCGGGTTGTCGCAGAAGATTTATCATCATCCGACCGGCCGGCAGTTTTTTAACGAAGTGGAAGGTTTTGTTATAAACGACAAACTGACGGTTCTGCGTTATTACGGCTACGGTGTCTACCCCGGCATCTGCAAACAGCTGGCGGTGATTTTCGGCGGCAGGCTTCCGACCGGCGATGAAATGCGGGAAATTGCCCGGAACGTTGACCGTATCTGCGTTTCTCTTGCCGCTGTCGGCGAAGGGCCGCTTTACCGGGGGCCGTATTTGATAACGGACGATCCCGGACCGTATGGAGCGCTGACCATGGATATTGAGGCGCCGGATAAAATCGAACCGGTGGATTTTGACGAAGGCTGCAGTTTCATCGTCGTCAAATGAGGTTTTGTGCAAAAAAAAGCTTTGATCCCCGGGTCAAAGCTTTTTTGTCGTCCGTGTGCCGGTGTCCTTTACCTTTTTTCCCAAATCTGCGGATAAATGCTCTCCCAGCCGCTGTTATGCGTTGCGTTCGGAACTTCGATTACCCTTTTGCCGCTGCCGACAAATTCTTTTACCAGAAACGGCGGAATAACCTTGTCGTTGCCGCCGACATAATGAGTTTGCGGAATTTCCGCGAATTGTTTCCGATAACTTTCCAAATTAAGCGATTCATTCAACGGCGGAACTTTCTGGTACTGTGTCCAGGCCAGATGGTCGAGGTTGCCGGCAACGGTTATGATTTCCTCAACGTTGAGTCCCGGTTTGGCGGCGGCAATAAGCCCCGCCGCTTGGGCGCCGCCGGAAAAACCGATCAGAATGATCGGCGAATTGCCGGCAATCTGCCGTACGGCGTCATATTCCGCATTGATGATTTCCGGCGCAAAGCGGGCGGTTGTCCAATGACGTTTGCTGCAGATTTCACTTTTTACATATTGACAGGGGCGTGACAGATAAACGACGTTGGGCGAAGGATCACCGAAAGCCAGTTCACGCACCAGCGTTCCGCGCGGGGTCGGATCGTTTGTTGCCCGGCCGCGGGCGTTGAAAGCATGGCCGTCGCCTTCAATGTAGATTTTGTAAACGCCGTCGGGGTCGGTAATTTTTTGCCAGGTTGCTAACGTAAAATCGCGGGTCTGTATTTGCCGGTAAACGAATTCCGGCGGAACTTTGACAGCGGCACAGCCGGTCAAAAGCAATATCAGGACAATCGCTTTTCTCATGATTTTGTTTTCCTCAATAACGTATTAATTCGGGATTTTCGTTCTCCCGTTTTGTTTTTCAAAAACAATATAACCTTTTGCCGGGCAAAAATCCACTTTTTGTATGATCCGTCCACACGAAAACAGGGCGGAGCAGGGCAGAGGATTGGTAAAATTACGATGGCTGTGTTCAAACGGGCCGGGTTTGATGTTTGCCGTTTTGGAGTGCCGGTGTTTGAACCGCCTGATGATCTGCGTCTGAAAAAGGATTGAGGCGTTTGGCCGTTGTCTGTTTTCCCAATTGTAAAAAGAATAAATTACCCATATCGGATGGTTAGTTTTTTCTTTTTTTGTCGTGGCAATAATTTTTCTTTTTGTCAAAGAACAACAGTAACAGGTGAAATACTGTATTCCGTTCGCCGCGGCTTTGAGGATCTGTCCGGGTGTTTCGTCCCGGGTTCGTATTTGCTGAAACAACATCGTCTGCCGGATGTTGTTTATGAATTTTATTGCATTCCTTTCCGAAAAACTTTGATTCTTTAGTGGCGTGAGTGCCAAGTCGTCGGAGTAACGACGCTCGTCTTTGATCATGATCAAACCGTCAGGTTGCGGCTGTTTTAACTCCCTGATAAGAGGAGGCCTGTCTTTTTTCGGCGATATGCCGACACGAGATGTCGGCATTTTTAACGTGATAAAAAAACTCTTGCCAAAATGAAAAATATGGCATAAATATACTTCAGCCGTTTCAAATGCACATCTGTACATGAAACAGGATTTCCTTGGGGTGTCGCCAAGTGGTAAGGCAACGGTTTTTGGTATCGTCATTCGTTGGTTCGAATCCAGCCACCCCAGCCAGATATATGAATAGCTCGTTGAAATAACGAGCTATTTTTTTTGATTTTTACTAGTGATCTGCTAAATGATACAGCAAGGTGACACAGCAGATGACTCAAAATCAACCTAGATTACTTCTTCGGAAACACTCTTATTATATTAGAATATTTATCCCACGTAAACTCCAATCAGTTGTAAAAAGAAAAGAAATACGATATTCTCTTCACACAAATAACTACTTTGAGGCTTTAAAAAAGCTTCGTCAAGAATCTGCTAAAATTGACAGTTGGTTAGAAGGATTAGGCAATAATGAGGATGATATGGAGTTAAAAGATAAAAAATTAAATCTCACAGAAGAAGATGCCAACAGCTTATTGCTTTCTCGCCTTGATGAAATTGAAAACTATTTCATCAAACAACAAGATCGGTTAAAAATAGACAAGCCCAAAGTATTGGATATTAGTCTGTTTGAAGAACATCTAGGAATGTTAAAAAGTCCTAAAATAAACAGCAATCTCTACAAATTAGCTATATTAATCAAAAATTTATTAAGAAAAACATCACAGTATTTACCAGACGATGCTCCTGAAAAAGAAATATTTAAAAATGTAAAACAAACTGAAATATATGTAGAGTTAGAAGACATAAATTCTCCATATACTTATGGCATAAGTGAATATGTGGATTTCAAAGCTTTGGTTCAAGACAAATATTTTTTAGAATATCTTAAAAACTGTTTTGAAACAGAGGAATATATTGAAGAAAAAGCAAAAGCTATCTACAAGAACAAAGAATATACATCAAATAATCTAAAAATTTCTAATTTTGTTAATATTTTAAAGCAAAAAGAACTATTAAAGTTAGAAGAGCATAAATTAGTCAAAACACACTGGAAAACGGTATTCAAGAATATGTGTAGTACCGATAAAGCTAAAACCAGCAAAAATACGATTAACAAATACGAACAACTCTTGAATATGGTATTTTCAATTATTGGAAAAGACAAAATTGAAGATATTAATTTTGAAGATTGCAGCAAATTTGTTTCTCTTATTTATAAGTTACCTCCCAAATGCAAAGAAAAGTATCCAAAACTAAATATTGAAACGGCTATCCAACAAAATGAGGCTAAGAATGGTGATTGTATCAAAATTAAAACAGTCATTGACCATTTTAGAATCTTTAAAGAACTAATGGCATACGCAAAATTTTCTAAGGTTATCAAAGAAAATCCTTTTGAAAATTTCAAAACACCTAAAAAAAATCATAATAATGACGATAGTAAAATTATTGATTCTTTTACACCTGACGAATTAAAGAAGATATTTTCAAAGGAAACATACCCTAGCAGGTATGATCGTAAAAATTTCTATCGCTTTTGGATACCTCTGATCGCTTTATATCACGGAGCGAGACAAAGTGAAATTGCTCAATTACAACTTGATGATATAATAAAAAAAGATGGATATTATTGTTTTAATATTACCGATGAAGGTACAGAGAAATCAATAAAAAATAAAGCCAGCAGAAGAACAATACCTATACATCCCACATTAATAGAATTAGGGCTGGTAGATTTTGTTAAAGAAATTAGAAAAAAGAAAAACAAACCCAATAACAGAATATTTTATACGTTAACTCCCGATTCCCGTGGAAAACTCAACGATAAAATTTCCAGTTGGTTTAATATCACATATTTAAAAAAATTAGGATTAAAAACCAAATCCAAAAATTTTCACTCATTTAGGCATACTTTCAGAAGTGAAGCTGGGCGACAAATAAAAAATGATAATGTAATCATTCGCATTGGAGGTTGGGAACTTCCTGGAATGGCAAAAGTGTATCAGCATATAGGCATACCAGAAATGTATAATGAACTGAAAAAGCTTAAATATCCAATTAATATACAAGATTTAATGCCTGACCCTAAACGAGGAATATTTTAACCAAATGGAAAAATAACGATAAGAGTTGAAGATATTAAGAAAATTAAAACAGAATTAAACAATTTAACAACTATTGATAAAGTTTAAAATTAAGTCAATTTCAAAATCTTTGACTAAGTTTTCATTTATTTAATAACATTTAAATATTAAATGATCATTCAATGTTTGTTATAGAATAAATAAATCTATCTGCATTTTTTGCTAGTAATTTATTATATTCCACAACATCAATATCTTTAAGCCTTATCTCATCAACCTTTTGATAACATTCTCTATTTGTAAATAACATAGCTAAATCAGGAGCTAATGGATAATAACGCTCAGAATTTAAATCAAAATTTTCATATGTGTTAATTATAGGCTGATCAGAAGTAATAAAATTATACTTCGTTTGATTTACAAGAAAGACTATACGATAGCCTCTGCAAATCATTCGACTTGCAATGAAATATGTATTAATATGCAATGCTAGGGTATAAATAGCCTCGGCATTAATGTTTTTATATTCCTTGGTTTTTTCAAAGAATTGCTTTTGATGTTTTACTGTTCTTAATGATTGGGTTATAAAAAACTGCATAAAGTTAAATATGTTATCACCTTTATTATTTACAAAATCAAAAATATCTCTAACTCTTTCATCTATTTTTTTCCGTATTTCATTTAGTTCATTATATATTTCTTTTCTTTGACCTTTTAATTCTTCATACCCCTCAAAAGCTTTTGAAACAAATTTTGCCATTTCAATTTGCAAAAAAGTTAGCATTGTTATCCTGTAAGATCCCATATAACATTTGGCAGCTTCACCAATATTATCAAGTTGGTTATTATAAAAAGAAGCATCTTTTTTTAAAAGGGCCTCATAAATGCCTTTGAATCTTTCCTCATAAAATGTAAATAATTTTTCTTGGTTTTTATTATAATCATCTTGTAGTGGTGCATTATTAACAAATTCTGATAACGCCTTTTGAATATAAGGATGATAATTCTTCAAAGTTATTGATACATCATTATTCAGAAAACATACTAATGAATCTAATATCGTTAAATAATCATCACTAATATTAACTTCATCAAAAATTTTCTTGTAACATTCTTTATCATACTCTGAAATCTTTTTTTGGAGTGTATAGATGTTTGTCTTTTTAGCCACATTCTCTGTTTTCGTTACCCAAATTCGATTATTTTGAATATCTTTTACATAAATATTTTGATCACTTGCAAAAGAATTCAAATATCTCTGCCAAACAAAATGTGAACCTTTTGTACCTTTCATTATAACCTTTCTGTTTCAACTTGCTTATTTAAAGTAAGTTTATAAAATTTATCATTATGTTCAAACCCTGTTTTTGTAAATTCTCTACAATTCATAATGGTGATATCTGCTTTTTTGTGAAATTTTTTTAAAATAAATCTTGATACATATTCTTTTAAAGCAAAAAGATATTTAAGATCTTTCTCATCATAAACAATTAATAAGTCAATATCATTATAAAATTCACCTGTTACACTAGATCCAAACAGATAATAAGTATTATTCCTGTAAATCGAGGGCAAATTTGACAGTGTTTTTTCTATTTCTTTTAGCATTTAATACAGTCACCATTTTTTTTAAAGGAATAAATGAGAAAGAATATTTTTCCTGTATTTCTTTTGAAGCAAATAAACCGCCTCCACCCCATTCTGGTATCATTACAAGATCTATTTTAATGTCATTATCAATTTCCCATTTATGTACTTCTTCGGCAGTAAAATCCGTAGCAAAATAAATATTTGTCATCAAAACAGCAACTGTATCAGCTCGAACATTAAAATAATATACAGGTAGCTTATCTTTTCTTATAGGGTTATATTTTGCAAAATAATAATCCCCTAATTTCTTAATCCAATATTCATCATTGAATTTTAATTCTTCATCTACTCTCATCTTTAACCCTAATTAAATATATTGTTGATGCCCGTTTCTGAAAATCTTGGATATTCGGCATTAGCATTATTTCCATTGTTTCTATTTTCTTTAAATCCTTTGCAATGAGCTTTAAATATTGCAACTTTGGTTAAATTATATTCAGAAATTAAGTCTAAATTATTATCTAATATTGCAATAATTTTTTCATTGTTAGGAATTATAATAGTTTGGCAGGTGTTACTCCACATTTTATCCTTTTGTTCTGTATAATATTGGAAAGGGCCATATTTTTCAAGTAAAGTGTGGTTTTGTATTAGAAGCTGATTTATTTCCTTTTTAACAGCATATCTTCTTACTATTTTCATCTTTTTTATAATTTTATGCCATAAATGAAAGGAAACCCAAATAGAAAGTATTCCCAATGCTAAAAGTTTAGCAATTAGAGGATCTATTGAAGTAAAAAAAATATTTGTTACAGTTTCCACTGCTGTTCTCCATTATTAAATATTATTTTTACATTACTTTAATTACAATATTGCAAATAAGCCATAAATAATCAAATTATACATCTTCTTTTTTCAAAAATCTTCAAAAATTAACATTAATGAAGATTTTTCTTGAAACGCCAGCGAATCCTAACATATTGAAATTGGGATCATTTCTTGACATTTTATAAATTTTCATTTATATATAGTTTATGTACTTTAATGAATATTTTATGAGGTTAAAATGAAGCGTGGAAAATCAAAATTATTGTCTGATATAGATGTAAAAAATTGTCTTCGGTTCATCAACGATATGCCATCACATCAGGAACGAACTAGATTAATGTTCTTGATGATGCTGATGACTTCTCTTCGTATTCATTCAATCCAAAAATTAACGATTGGGCAGGTTTATGATGAAAATTTTAATCCTGTTGAATCATTCCTGCTGCAACCAGAACAAAATAAAGGTGGAAAAAAGGCTCTGCAAGTCTATTTGAACGATACATTAAAGCAAGAATTGAAGAAATATGCCAAATTTTTTCTTTCAGATAAGTATATCCAACCTAAAATGAATGATTATCTATTCAAATCAAATAAAGGTTCTTATCTTTCAAAACAACAGATAATCCATATTTTCAGACAGATTTTTGATGGCGTAGGACTGGATAAACAATATAGAGTTCATTCATTAAGGGCAACCTGTTTAACCAAATTAATGGATGCCAATTACCCCTTACCTTTGATTCAACAGATCTCTGGACATAGTTCCATTCAGACTTTATCAATCTATTATAGAACCAACCCCAAAAACATTCAAAATGCTTTGGAAACATTGAATATCTAAAAAGGAGCTTTACTTAAAGTCATATCAATCGCTTCTGATATTTTATCCCTGTTTTCTTTTAACTTTTCATTATAATATTTTATTCCTGTATCAAAATGATCCAACATCTTCATACTTTCTTCTTTTAACTTTTGCTTATCAACACTTCTGCCATTCAGAGAAAGCCTATAAGCATCAACAACAATCTTAGAAATGAATTGAGATGAAATAAAAGGGAATGCATAATCTAAATAAGTTTTATAAGGAAATGCGAGTTTCAATCCGTCCATTATTTGCTTTGTATCATTTAATGAAATAGATTGGCCAAAGCATTTTTCTGTTTCATTTTTAAATTCTTCAATAAGTATTTCTTTTATTTTTATATAGAATCGTTCTTCTGACTCTATAAATGGATATTTTATTATTTTTTTCGATATGGAATCTAATATTCTTTGAGTGGATTCTTCTGGTAATGTTGCATTTGGTCTCCTTATTAAATGCTTTAAAACATTATCAAATCCATTTTTCATTTTTTCAGCCAAATTAACAGGATACTCTTTTAATAAACTGAAAATTTCATCTTTGGTTAAAACTAGATGATTTGAAAATGGAATTTCTGAATGCTTTAATAAATCATAACAATACGAATACTCTTTATCTTCACCCTGATAGTTATTGCTTAACAGAACAAAAGCTTGATACGCCCCATATAGTGAAATTATAACATATGCCACTTGCTGCTTTTTATCACATTTTAAATAAAGTGTATGATATATACTATCAGTATACAAGAAACCATCACTATAATAGTAATTTATAATGTCTGTTAAATTACTATCCCTCTTTTCTAACCGCCTGATTACCTTTTCAATAGAATTAACATTATCCGTACAATATGCATAATATCCTATTGCAATTTTCAGCAACCCTAAAAAAGATTCCCCATTTTTATTAAATTGAGCCTGAAAATGAAAAACATTGTTGTTTGTTTCAGTAATCTCTACATTAGCTAATATCTTTGACAGTTCATCTTCTACCCATTCATTATCTTTACTATGAGATTTAGCCCAATCCTGTAAAATTTTACGAAGCTTATTAATATTTTCTTCTTCTGCCTTTGAATGAGGAGTATGAAACAATTGCATATTAATTACTAGCTTATCATCTGTCTTTGTAACCTTAACAGCATTACCTTTGACCTCCCCATTGCCTGATCTAACAATCTCTTTAACTTCACCTGCATCACCAAGCAACTTAAATTTAGCTTCGGCAACTTCTCCATTATCTCGTTTGGGGTTAATAAGATTCGTAATATTAAGCAAATCATTGCATAATGAATTATCTATGTTAGATAATTCATTATTATGTTTAGAACACAATATGTTTCTACTTTTTAATTTTCCGCCTAATGCGTTTGGAATAATATGTTCTTCTTTTTCTTTGCCGAGTTGACAACCGCAAAAATAGCAATTTTTCATTTAATTTTCCTTGTTGATTTAACGTTTAATATAGAAATTATTATTTTCATTGTCAAATCGACACAATCTTCTTCCAAAACTAAATTTGGAAGGATGTATAATAAAAAACCATTTCTCTACGCCACGATTGCTATTCCATAATGTTGTGAATAATTTCTCTTGCAACTTTTGAAGCATTCCAACCTGCTGAATTAAAGCCATAAGTAGATTTAATTCCTTGTGGTGTATCAAGAACAAGAATTAAAGCATATTGCTGTTCTCCGCTGGTAAAATCGCCTAGAAATGTAGTATAAACTTCTTTATTATCCTTTGATGTAAAATCCGTAGAAGTTATTCCGTGCACATTTGCTTCTTGAACATTAGCATTTTTCCCAGAACCATTGATAATGTTATTCTGCAAAGCTTTTCTTAAATCGGCTAATTTTTCTTCATTATTATTCACTAACAATGAATAAGCTGCCAATATCTGCTGTGGTGTGTTTTTATTTTGAAAACCTAATAATTTTACAATGTTATCTGGATGGTAATTCAAAGTTTCCATATTAATGGATATTTCATCAACAATTTCAGAAGTTTTTACATCCATTACAACAAACAAACCACCCATAGCCTTGAATTTATTAATTCCATTGGATAATGTATCATAATTTTCCTGACAGATGGCTGGTGTAAACTGGCAAGTTTGCACCATTTTCCGTTGTCCATTCACACTGTGGCAGCCAGTAAACATCCATAACATTATTAAGAATATTACATTTCTCATTACATTAATACCTTTCTAATTGTTTTGCTTTTCTAGCCTTTTTTGAAACCATTTATCTGACTTTTGTTTCGAATTAATTTTCCATAAATAATCAAATCTATTTTGGTATTCCGAAACCGTTTTTCGATCATTAGATATAAAAATGCAGTTTTCACTATTTTTGGAAGATGCTGGATTTGTCCAGTTATATGAACCTGTCGAAATAGTTTTACCGTCATAAATAGCGAATTTATTATGTTCAATCTTGAATTTAGAATGAACTTTGATATTGAGCCCCTTAGACCACAATTCTTTTACTCTGGAAGATTTCCCGGAAGCCTGCAATCGATCCGTTAGAATCCTTATTTTAATACCTTTACCGTGGGCTTTTGTAAGAGCATCAACAATATTTTGGTTATTGATGGAATAAACGGCAACATCAATAGATTCTTCTGAATCATCAATTAATTCAATAATTTTATCCTCACAATATGATGAAGGGGTGAATCCCACTAGGAGTGAAGAGCAGGAAGCACCCCATATGGCTGTTATAATTAAAATTAATAGCTTACTACGCATTGCTAACAGCCAAAAGAAAAATTAGATATAAAAGCAATGGCAATCCGAATGTTCCCATTGCCACCAATATCAAACAACCAATCGTTCCACTAGATATAGGTGAATATTGTTTCTTTATATTCTCAACATCAGGATGAACTATTTTTTGCTTCTGTTGGTCAAATTCTTTTTCTGAAATAATACCTTGTTCTTTAAGCTGATGCAGTTTTTTTAGAGCTTCAATATCCATTTTATACAAGCATCACAAAGAAAAATGTTCCTAACCAGATCCACAAATAAATAGGTGGTTCTTTTAGTAATTTCGAGCGTTCATATAAATACCCTGGAATAAACCAAGCATTATCCAACATCGCTCCTTCATATCTATGATTTTTAAGCAGCCTAGCATCTAAATAGCTCAAAATAATATTTAACCCAAGGGTAATAAACCATAAATCTTCAAATGGAACTCCTGTTGCACCAGCAATAAAACCTTCTAAAAAGAGACCTATAAGAGGAGCAAATGCCAATGCCCAAACATAATTGGAGTTAATGTTTTTACTTTTGTTCTCTATTGATGAAGAAGTTAATATTTCTTTCTTAGCGGTATTAAATTCTTCCTCACTAATCGCGCCTTTATTCTTCAAATCATTTAATTTTTCCAATGCTTCTGTATCCATTATTCGCACTCCAAAATTTATTTTGATAATAGGCGGGCTTTTTCCTGATTGAATTCTTCCTCAGTTAAAATCCCTTTACTTTTTAATTGATAAAGTTGTTCCAGTTCCTCATAACTTGAAACGCCAACAGAGTTACCTTCCACTTGTTTTTTATCTCCATTGTCGTTATTAAATATTTCTCTGTTAGCCAAGATTTCTGATCTTATCCAGAAATCAAAACCTACTAATGCAACACCTAAAATTCCACCAAAAACAATATTAACACAACCAATTATGACAAGTTGTGTTATATCCTGAAAAATATTTGGAACATCTGCATCTCTATTAAGAATTTTCTTTTCAGTATCAAAAGAACTTAGAGATGCTATCAGATTCCAAATACCCGCAAGAATAAAAACAACGCTAATTATTTGCAGGATAGAGATAATCATCCAAATGACGGCGGAAGTTCTCTCATATCCTGCTAATTGATTAGCTTTTAATTGTTTTTCAGCTTCATTCATCGAATTTGCTTAATTAAGCTTCTGGTTGTCCGTAATCATTAGCTTTTTCATCGCCTTTTTTGGCAAACCAATAAATCATCAATCCCATAGCCGCTAATGCAATCAACCCTGTTAGAGCGGGCAAACTTGATGGTTCATCTAATGAATATGTTAAAATGCCTGAAATCATTGATGCGAAGAAAATTGCTCCAAATGGCAGAGCAAGCCACCAGCCACTTTTATTAATATCGTGCAATCTTCTAACCTGAATAGCAAGCATTGGAATGAACACCCCAAGAGAATACAATACCGAAAGCATTCCTGATGTTCCTAGCATCCCATCAAATACCCCCAAAAGAAAATTAACCAAGACATTTATCAATATAAATGACCAAAAATCATATCGGCTAGATCGTCCTTTGAACTGAAAATATTTTTTTAAACAATCCAAATAGCTATTCAAAATACTACGATTACTTGCATTTACTGTCTTTGGAGCATTACTGTTTCCAGATAATATTTCTTTCTTTTTAAGATTAAATTCTTCTTCGGTAAGAATACCTTTTTCTTTCAGCTCATTTAACTTTTCTAATTCTTGAATATTCATAGTTTCACTCCCCATTATTTCCAATTTTTAACACAAGTCGAATGTGCAAATCTATCTGCAATGATTTTATTAATTCTTACCTGAACTTCGTTTTTTATAATTAAAAGATCAGTGTTTCCTCTACCTTCAAACTTGATTGCTTCTTTCTCTCGATCGGTCAAATTCAAATCACTATTCAGATGCGTAATGATGTCTTTCTTCAAGCATTCGTAATAAGATGCTCCTTTGATACGCTCCAAATCTCTATCAAGATCTGCCATTTTTTCTATTTCTGGGGATAATTGATTTCCACATCCCAATAGGAATGCTGATGCTATACAAGCGGTTAGAACTGATTTCAACATATTTTCACTCCTTTTTTGAATAATCTATTGAACTTAAAATTATTCACTTATTGCCATCAGCAGTAATCCAGTCCTAATCCTATTGTAATCCAAGTGTTTCAAGGGATTAGTTATACATTAATATTTTTTTCTTGCATTTTTTTATTAAAAAGATATGTTAAAAATAAAAGTTCATTATTTTTCAACATATTAGCATATTTTTTTCGACTCTAATCCAATAAATAAAAATAAAAGGATTAGAGATGATTTATGGTTATGTTAGGGTTAGCTCGCAAATTCAAAATGAAGCGAACCAACACTATGAAATTGAGCAATTTGCTCAAAAAAGTGGCTTAAAAATTGATGAATGGATTGAAGAAACCATTTCATCTGGTAAAGATTTGAAAAAAAGAAAATTCAATTCTTTGCTTAAAAAATTAAATAAAGACGATATTCTGATAACAACAGAACTTTCCAGAATTGGGCGTAAAAGCTTTGAAATAATGGGCATCCTTTATGAATGTCTCAACAAGGGCTGTCAGGTCTGGACAACGAAAGAAAAATATAAGCTTGGAGATGATTTAAATTCTCAAATATTGGCTTTTGCCTTTTCCATTAGTGCTTCTATTGAAAAATCATTGATTTCCGCCAGAACCAAAGAAACACTTGCTAGGTTGAAAAATTCAGGCGTTAAACTTGGAAGGCCCCAAGGAAGTAAAAATAAAAATCTAAAACTAGCAGGTAAGGAAAATGAAATTCAGGAATTATTAGCCCAAGGTGTATCCAAAGCTAAAATATCCAAAATATATGGTGTGAATCGTATCAGCTTGTATCATTTTATAAAAAAATATATAAAAAAAGAGCCATAGTGAAAACTATGGCTTTGGGTGTAAAAATAGTTTTTTAATGTTGCATATAATAAAAGCATTTCCAATCATCTTTTGATAAAGATAATTTTTTGGATTTTGATAATGAAATTGCTCAAAAGTATAATCATACTCTATTCCGATAGAGCTGATAAAATTATATGGCTCAATTGTAGCATAAATCCCATCTTCGTTATAAATATAAAAATATAGTTCTAAAATTACATTTTTACTATCTTGTTCATAATACATCACTCCAACAGTTCCCAATAAATTGTTTGGATGCACAAGATTCCAACCCTCTAATAGCGATAAAACGGCTTCTTTTACTTTATAAAGGTGAGCATCCTTAAAGGTCAGCTTAAATATATCAGAATGTTTCATAGAAAAGTTGTTTTGAAAATTATCAAAATTAAACTGTTGGTTCGTTGGTGCAAGAGCGTTCGCAGCTTTCTCCAATTCATAATTTCTTTTATATATGGTCATATCAGCACATCCTTTCTACGATATTGGGAAGCAATTCTGCTGAATATATGATTTTGGAAATATGGTAAAATATTAGGTAGAACACCTTCTTCACGGATTTTTTGATATAATCTAATTAGTGAAGCAATGGATGGCTTGATATTCAAATCATAAAAGAGAACATTCATATAGTTCTCATTTTTTGCTAAATATTTCCTGCTAAATTCACGGAAACTACGAATTTTACCCTGCTTATATAATAAATTTGCAATTTCAATTAAAAATCTAACCTCATCATTCGTTGGATAATCTATATTTTGACCTATTTTTCGCATAAATACTCCTCATTGTAATATAAAGTATTTATCACTTTTTCAGGAAATATCCTTCGGGAAAAAAATGATGAAACAGGTGATAATGCCCCATTGGGCAATCCGCTGCCAGCAGGCATTTGCATTTGATTTGTTTACATCCTACTATTTTAAATAAAAAGAAAAATGAGCTATTTTCTTCTTTCATTTCTATTATAATAGTTTTTTTCTCTTCTTATATTATAATACTATTATAGAGGTAAAAATTTCCTCTCTATCCCTTGTCTGATAACACTTAGAGCATTTTTCTTAGAATATAACCATATCCAAATCGGGATATAAGAATATTCTAAATGGAAATAAGAGTATCCCTTATGAAATATAACCATATCCATTTTTATGATGCGTGGATATAACGATATTTTTTTATAAAAAAAGCGGATATAACAATATCCATTGTTCTGTTTTCAATAAAAAACCTCGGTTTTACCGAGGTCAAAAGAAATGTTAAGCAGATTGTAAAATTTCTTCAATTTGCTGTGAAGTTATTCCGTAATTCAGAAATACACTTTCCAGTTTTTTTATGCGTTCATCTTGCTGGCCGCATTGTATTTCTAATTGGTTAACTCGTCTCGTTAAATCATCAATCTTTTGTGTCAGGCTAAAATTCTTGCCATTTAATTTATCATTATCTCTCAAAAGCTGTTCACAGTGAGCTTCTTCTTGTTTATACTGTTGTTCATAGTATTCAGCATCATTTTTATAATAATCTCGCTCACTTTTCAGCAATTTCTTATCAATATTTCTTAAATCTTCGAATAAAGGTTTATATTCTTTTAGGGTTAAAGAAAGCACACGGCGTCCATTTTTATCTTTTTCCTTATTTATATAACCGTCTCTAACTAGGGTATTAACCATAATTTTAGCTGTATTAACTGTTAAATCTAAGGCATCGGCTATTTTCTCATTCCCCATAAAAAACGGTATATTATTATGAGTTTTGAACTTTACATAATCCAGAAATAACCGTTGGGTAACAGATAAATCATATTTTGCTTTACTCATTTTTATTTCCTTAAATAATAAAATATAAAAATAATGAAATTCGTTTAATCAATTTTATTTATCAGAAATTGATATAATTTTGATATTAAAATATCTCTTTCTGATGAATTTAATATACCCGAAAATCCTGAATTTACCAAAATAAATTTTTACTATTTTGCTAAAAAATAATATTGACAAATCGCAGATTTTTAATGTTGAAATTAAGATCTAATTCTGATAAAAATGGTACAGCAAAGTGATACAGCAGATATTATACTAAAAAAATAAGAAAATATTTTATTTCAATGATTCAAGCTATTAAGGTGGCTGATTAATTAGAATCCAGCCACCCCAGCCAGACTGGAGAAGAGCCTATTTTAGCCAGTGCTAAAATAGGCTTTCTTATTGAAATATCTACATTTTTACCGTCCAATAAAATTTCCGAACAAAGTAATTTTAAAACCTGCTGTTTTTTGTCGTTGTTCAGAAAATTCCATATCTGGTCTGACATCAAAAGCAAGCCTGCCAAGTATTTGAGCGTTATTAGACCTTGCTTAGTCAGATGACTATAGTCGGTTAACCGTTCTTCCAGTTTTTTCTTCTCCTGTCTGTACTCGGTTAGTTTTTTGGTATATAAATCCTGTGTAATACTGCCTC
>OIGD01000848.1_pt1 | contig 32752 bp, 39 predicted proteins | sample 1582211 | NCBI WGS metagenome assembly OIGD01 (sample SAMN04414078, study PRJEB24778) | human gut metagenome | material: faecal | host: Homo sapiens
AGATCTACACCAAGACAGATGCGATCCCACCACAGTACATAGATGCAAGCGGCAGAGTAAGCAGATGTATCATCGGTGAAGGAACAGAGGTATACGGCGATGTTGAGAATTCCGTTATCGGTTCCGGCGTTACGATCGAAAAGGGTGCAGTCATCCGTAATTCGATCATTATGAATAACGCAACGATCGGTGAGAATGCATATATGGACAAGGCTATCATCGCAGAGAATGTTAAGATTGGTAAGGATGCTAAGCTTGGAATCGGAGAAGAAGCTGTCAACGAATTCAAGCCACAGATTTATTCATTTGGACTTGTTACGATCGGAGAGAACTCCGTTGTTCCTGATGGTGTAACAATCGGTAAGAATACTGCTATATCTGGTGTGACTACTCCGGAAGATTATCCGGATGGCAACTTAAAGAGTGGCGGAAGTATTATAAAGGCAGGTGAATAGAGATGAGAGCATTAGGTATAATTTTAGCAGGTGGTAATAGCAACAAGATGGGCGAATTATCAGCAAAGAGAGCTGTTGCAGCTATGCCTATTACTGGCGGTTACAGAGCTATTGATTTTGCCCTTTCGAATATGACAAATTCCCATATCCAGAAGGTAGCGGTATTTACACAGTACAATACCAGATCTCTGAACGAACATCTGAATTCCAGCAAATGGTGGGATTTCGGAAGAAAACAGGGTGGTCTCTATATATTCACACCAACCATTACATCAGAGAACAGCTACTGGTATAAAGGTACAGCAGATGCACTTTATCAGAACATTAATTTCCTGAAGGAAAGTCATGAACCATATGTAGTCATTGCATCCGGTGATGGTATTTACAAGCTGGATTATGGTAAGGTTCTGGAAGAACACATCAGCAAGGGTGCAGATATTACGGTTGTATGTAAGGACCTTGCACCGGGAGAAGATGATGTGAACCGTTTTGGTGTAATACAGATGGATACGGACAACCGTATCGTAGATTTCGAGGAGAAGCCACTGGTTGCAGGCAACAATACGATCTCAACCGGTATCTATGTGATCAGAAGAAGACAGCTCATCGAATTACTGGAAACCTGTGCAAATGAAGGCAGAACTGATTTTGTAAGAGATATTCTTGTAAGATATAAGAATGTAAAGAAGATTTATGGATATAAGATGGATACTTACTGGAGAAACATCGGAACCAAGGAGTCTTACTATAAGACAAACATGGATTTCCTGAACAGAGATGTAAGAAACTATTTCTTCAAGCAGCATCCTGACATCTACTCCAAGGTGGAGGATCTTCCACCAGCAAAGTATAATGGGGAAGCGGTTGTGAATAACAGCCTGGTAGCAAGTGGATGTATCATAAATGGTACTGTAGAAAATTCAGTATTATTTAAGAAGGTATACATTGGCAACAACTGTGTGATCAGAAATTCTATTATTCTGAACGATGTACACATTGGGGATAATTGTGTAATTGAAAACTGTATTGTAGAAAGTAGAGATACGATCCGTGCAAATACAGTTCATCAGGGTAGCCCGGATGACATCAAGGTTATCGTGGAGAAGAATTTCAGATACGCATTGTAGCAGATAAGAAAGACAAGGGGGTACACACGATGCAGGTGACCGATATCAGAGTCAGGGGTGTTGAAAAAGAAGGTAAGATGAAAGCCGTCGTTTCGATCACAATTGATAATGAATTTGTAGTTCATGATATCAAAGTGATCCAGGGTGATAAGGGATTGTTTATTGCGATGCCTAGCCGGAAAGCAGCAGATGGTGAGTACAGAGATATCGCACATCCAATCAATACTGAGACAAGAGAACGTCTGCAGCGGATGATACTTGAGAAATATCAGGAATCACTGGAAGCTTAAGACGTGAAACGGAGCCAGCCACTGTAGATGCAGTGGCTGGCTTTAGTGTTAGTATTGGTATTTATATATGGTAAAGATCTATAACAAGGGGAGAGAAGGTTTATGGAAATAAATAGAGTAATGATATTGTTTTCGGGTTGTTTTTTGATTGTTTGGTCTACTTTCAAATGGAAGATTCCAAATGTGATTTGGAACGCTAAATTAACCAAAGTATGTTCTGTGGCTTTGGGATTGTATAATATTATTTTAGCAATTTGTTATGAAAAAGATTTAAACATTGCTTTATTCATTGTAGACTTTATTCTCTATATTTTATTGGATGTAGGTTTTTTAATAGTTAAGTTAAAAAAAGATAAAAAGGGAAAAATAAAGAATCTTCAACTGGGAATTTGCTCCATTTTTGTTATTTTGGCTATGATTATGGTATGTTTTAATTTGAATGAGATTTATGCCAGCATAATGATTTTAGCTGGTGTGATGATGGGAATATCTGTTCCTTTTCAGAAAAATGAACTTTGATTAAATGGACCATTAAAGAAAGTCGTAGTGGAGTCCAATATATGGGCTATGAATTTAATTTGAGAGGAGATTATATTTATGAAATGTTTATCATGTGGTAAGGAAGAATTTGATGAATGTACGAAATATTTCCACCATATGGTTGAAAATGGAATAGGGATAAAGTAAAATTAGCTGTGGTAATCTCATATTTTATTTGGAGGATAATAGACAATGCTGAAAGCAATCATCCTTGCAGCAGGCAAGGGAACAAGAATGAAATCTGAAAAGCCAAAGGTTGTACATGAGGTGCTTGGGAAACCGATGGTATACTATTCGATAGAAGCGGCAAGAGCTGCCGGATGTGATAAAGTCTGCGTGATCGTTGGATACAAGGCAGAAGAAGTAGAAAAGAGTATTAAAGATACTTATGCGAAGCTTGGTAAGACAGAAGAAATGCAGGATGTAGTAAGTTATGCACTACAGACCGAACAGCTTGGAACCGGTCATGCGGTCAAGTGTGCTTCTGATTTTATCGGTACAGAGGGCGATGTTGTTGTTCTTTGTGGAGATACACCACTTGTAACCGGTAAGACATTAGAGCAGGCGATCAAGAAGCATGTTGCAGCAGAAAATGGTGTTACGGTTATCTCAGCGATGCTTTCAGATCCATTTGGATACGGAAGAATTATCCGTGATGAGAAAGGCTTATCAAAGATCGTAGAACAGAAGGATGCAACTGAGGAAGAACAGGCAGTTAAAGAAGTAAATTCCGGTATGTATATTTTCAAATGTGATGCATTACTGGCAGCACTTTCACAGATTACAAATGATAATGCACAGGGTGAATATTATCTGCCGGATACCATTGAGATCATCAAGAAAATGGGACTTCCGGTTGATGCAGCAGCCATGGAGGATGCAGATCAGATCAAGGGTGTCAATACACTGGAACAGCTTGCAGAAGCAGAAGAGATAATGAGGTCAAGATAAGATGAAACTGATAGTAGGACTTGGAAATCCGGGAACCAAATATGCGGGAACCAGACATAATGTAGGATTTTCCGTGATCGTAGGACTTGCAGATAAATATAATATAGAATTGAGTGAAAAGAAACATAAAGCGATTTATGGAAGGGGCATGATAGAAGGAGAGAAAGTGATCCTTGCAATGCCACAGACATTTATGAATCTGAGTGGAGAAAGTGTCCGGGAGCTGGTCGATTATTACAAATGCGATCCATCCGATGTGATCGTTGCTTATGATGATATCGATCTGGCAGTCGGCAAGCTTCGAATCCGTGAAAAGGGAAGTGCCGGCGGACATAATGGAATGAAGAATATTATTTCACATCTGGGAACACAGGAATTTGTCCGGGTCCGTGTCGGAATCGGAAAGAAGCCGGATCGTATGGATCTTGCAGATTATGTATTATCCAGATTTGGAAAAGATGAACTTCCGGAGATCAAGGCAGGCTGTGATAATGCCGGTGATGCGATCGCATTGATCTTAAAAGACAGCGCGGCAGCAGCAATGAATAAATATAATTAACTGAAAGATAAAATGTGTTGATCGGAACAGGTCGTATACAGGGTAAAGCTGTGGATACGATCAGACAGGTATAAATAATCAGAAAATAAAAAAGAAAGGGAGCCAGGCTGTATCAGCCTGGCATTTGGCGTCGATATGAAGGCAATCAATGAGCCTGTAAAACATACCGAAAATTATATACAGATAAAGGACTGGTTAAAAGAGCAGGATGGCATCGTCAATATATCCGGAAATGACGGAACAGACCGGGTGTATCTGATGCATGCATTTTCATCCGATGCACATGTAAGGCTGGTCGTAACCTACAGCGAACAGAGAATGGAACAGTTATATGAGGACTTCCGTTTTTATGATAAAGCGGTGTATATGTATCCGTCGAAGGATATTTTATTTTACAGCTCAGATATCCATGGAAATTCTATCACCAGACGGCGGATGGATATTTTCAGACGACTGATCGAGGGAGAAGCCTGTACGATCATTCTGACGGTAGATGCGTTATTTGATAGGATGCCGGATCTGTCCTATATTAAGAAAAATGTGGTGACGATCCGTGAGGCAGAAGAACTGGACGTCGAGGCGCTTAAAAAGCGTCTGGTGGAACTGGGGTATGAAAAGGCAGACAGTGTAGATGGTGTCGGACAGTTTGCTGTGCGTGGTGGTATCATTGATATTTTTCCTCTGACAGAGGAATGTCCATATCGTATCGATATGTGGGATACGGAGGTCGATACCATCCGAAGCTTTGATGTGGAAAGCCAGCGGTCGATCGAACAGGTGCAGGAGATCCAGATCTATCCGGCAAGCGAGATGGTGTTGTCTGATCGCAGGACGGCGCAGGGTATCCGTAAGCTTGAGCAGGAGTTCAAGCCATATTATGAGAAGCTGCGGAAAGAGTTCAAGACAGAGGAAGCTGCCCGTCTGAAGAAGCAGATCGGGGAGATCAAAGAGCAGTTGACTGAGTTCCATGGAATGGCTGGAGTCGACAGCTATGTAGAGTATTTTTACAGTAAGACAGTATCACTTTTAGACTGCTTCCGCACAAAGAATACAGTTATTTTATTGGATGAGACTTCGAGGATATCAGATTATGCGGATAACTATATGGCGACCTTCCTTGAGAGCATGGAGAGCCGTCTGGAGGGTGGTTATATCCTTCCGGGTATGATGAATATTTTATTTACTTATCCGGCAATCGTGCAGAAAATGCAGGCATTTCAGACGCTCGCATTTTCTATTCTGTATCATGAGGATCGGTATTTTACGATCCGGCATGATGTAACATATGACAGCCGTGTAGTTAATTCTTACAGGAATAATTTTGAAGCGTTGATTGCGGATATCGGAAAATGGCGAGAGAAGAATTACCGTATCATATTTATCTCACCATCGACGACCAGAGCAAAACGCATGGTTGAGAATCTGACCAGCCATGATGTGGCGTGCTTCTATTCAGAGGATACCGACCGTGTTCTTTCTGAGAAAGAGGTAATGGTTACGACAGGAAGACTTCGGGCAGGATTTGAGTTCCCGGAGCTGAAGCTGGTTGTGATAAATGAAGGCGACGTCTTTACTGCACGGAGCAGTATGAAGAAAAAGAAGAACCAGAAGCCTCGGTATTCCGGTGAAGTGATCAAGGATTTCTCTGATATCAGCGTGGGTGACTGTGTGATTCATGAACGCTATGGTGTTGGTATCTATGGCGGTATCGAGAAGGTCGAAGTGGACGGTGTCTTAAAAGATTATGTAACGATCAATTATGCAGAGGGCGGAAAGCTCTATGTGCTGGCCTCTGAGGTAGACTGTATCCAGAAATACAGTGATAAAGAGGGCAGACGGCCGAAGATCAACAAGCTCGGCAGCAAGGACTGGGAGAAGACCAGAAGCCGGGTAAAAGGTCATGTTGCAACGATCGCAAAGGAACTGGTGAACCTGTATGCGAAACGACAGGCATCACAGGGCTTTTGCTATTCGAAGGATACGATCTGGCAGCAGGAATTTGAGGAAATGTTCCCGTACGAGGAAACGGATGACCAGAAGAAAGCAATCGCAGAGACAAAGGCAGACATGGAGAGCAGCAAGATTATGGATCGTCTGATCTGTGGCGATGTGGGCTTTGGTAAGACAGAGGTTGCGATCCGTGCGGCATTTAAGGCGGTATACGATGGCAGACAGGTTGCATATCTTGTGCCTACTACGATCCTTGCACAGCAGCATTACAATACATTTGCACAGCGGATGAAGGATTTTCCGATCAATGTGGAACTGATGTGCCGGTTCCGTACTCCGAAGCAGCAGAAAGCGACTCTGGAGGGGCTGAAGCGTGGAACCGTGGATATCGTGATCGGAACACATCGGCTGTTGTCCAAGGATGTGGCATTTAAGCAGCTTGGTCTGCTGATCATAGACGAGGAGCAGCGGTTTGGTGTAACACATAAGGAAAAAATCAAACAGATGAAGACAAATGTAGACGTTCTGACCTTGACAGCGACTCCTATTCCTCGTACACTTCATATGAGCCTGATCGGTATCCGGGATATGAGTGTTCTGGAAGAAGCACCGGTTGACAGACGGGCGATCCAGACCTATGTCATGGAGCTTGATCCCGAACTTGTCAAAGAAGCGATCAAGCGTGAGCTGGCGCGGGATGGTCAGGTATATTATGTATATAACCGGGTAAATAATATAGAGATGGTCACATCGGAGATCGCATCCCTTGTACCGGATGCAGTCGTTGAGTATGCGCATGGCCAGATGCATGAACGACAGCTGGAGGACATCATGTACCGGTTTATCAATCATGAGATTGATGTGCTGGTTACTACGACGATCATCGAGACAGGCTTGGATATTCCGAATGCAAATACCATGATCATTCATGATGCAGATACATTTGGCTTATCCCAGTTGTATCAGCTCCGCGGCCGTGTCGGTCGTTCAGATCGGAATGCATATGCATTTCTGATGTACCGTCGGGATAAACTTATTAAAGAAACTGCGGAAAAGAGACTGAAAGCAATTCGGGAATTTACCGATCTTGGTTCCGGAATCAAGGTGTCCATGAAGGATCTGGAGATCCGTGGCGCGGGAAATATCTTAGGCGAGGATCAGTCCGGTCATATGGAAGCAGTTGGTTATGATCTGTACTGCAAGATGTTAAATGATGCGATCCGTCAGGAGATGGGCGAGAAGGTTGAAGAAAGGTTTGAGACAACCGTACAGCTTCCGGTGGATGCTTATATACCGGCTGAATATGTCAAGAATGAATTTATCAAGCTGGATCTGTATAAGCGGATATCACATATCGCATCGGATGATGACTATGACGATATTATTGACGAATTAAATGACAGATTCGGAGAGATGCCGACAGAGGTTCTGAACCTGCTTGATGTATCTTTATTAAAGGCAAAGGCAAATCGTGCCTATATAACCAGCATTATGCTGGCGGGGGCGGAACTACGGTTTTCGATGTTTAAACAGGCGAAGATCGACACAGCAAAGATTGATTCGTTATTAGATAAATATAGAGGAAGCATGAAATTTATGATCGGCAACAGTCCGTCTTTTGTGCTTAAGATGAAGACGATCACAGAGAAAGAGATCTGGAAGCAGGCGAGAGCAGTTGTAGCTGATATCGCGGAGCTTGCAGAAGAATAAAGGATGATCAGCATACCGAAATCGGTAATATTTGCCGGGCGATGCAGACGCGAAAATCTGTAATGTTTACAGGATGATGCAGACATCGAAATCGGTGAGTTGGAAGAACAGGAGGTTTGGTGGATGAAACGCAGAATTCTAAAGGCTATTTCTTTGATCTGCGCATGTGTGATGTTACTTACACTTGCAGCGTGCGGAGAAGAGAGTCAGGATAATACAGGAAAATATATCGTATTCAAATTCGGAAATGACAACATTTATTTGGACGAGGTGTATATCTATGCACAGACAACCATTGATGAGTACGAGAAAGAGTACGGCAGCGACATCTGGGGCAAAACGATCGAAACGGATGGCGGTATTGAGATGGATGTCGAGGAAATGGCAAGGCGTGAAGTAATCTCCAACATTGTCCAGACTAAGGCATTGATCGCACAGGCAGATGAATACAAGATCAGCCTGACGGAGGAAGAACAGGCACAGGCAGAACAGGAAGCGGAAGATTTTTATAACAGTCTGACCGATGAGCAGTTGAAGGAAACCGGCATGGAGGCAGATACACCATCCCGTGTTCTTCAGGAGAATGCACTGGCGAAGAAGATTTACGATCATGTCATGAGCGATTCCTCTGCCGAGGTATCCGATGAGCAGGCAAGAATGACGACATTTTACGATATGTTCTTTGAATGTTATTATGAGGATGATTTTGGAAATATCGTAGTGTACAGTAAGGATAAGATTGCAGAACAGAAACAAAAAGCGGACGAGGCTTATACTTCAATCAAACAGCAGTTATCGGACAATCCGAACCTGAATATTACTTTCCTTGGCCACACAAACAACCTGCGATATGCCGGAAGCCATACGATGAGTAAGGATCAGATTCTGGAAAGCTATGGACAAGAGGTGCTGGATACTTTATATAATATGCAGGATGGAGATATCTCCCCGGTTATCGAGACTGAGAATGGCTATCATATCTTTCAGATGACATATCTGACAGATGAGAAAGCAACTGCTACGAATAAAGCGGAGTTGACAAAAGAGGCAAATGATGCCTATTTTAATAATCTTTTAACGAACTGGGTATCAAAGATTGATAAAGATTACACTTATTCCAAGAGCGTAAATACCGATGTGTATAGTATGATCACGTTTAGTTAATGGGATAGAATAAAAATGTCCATGGTACATTTCGTGCCATGGACATTTTTTCGTCTGTTTATTTTCTTCCTGTTGAGCCAAATCCCCCTTCACCGCGTACGGTATCGGATAATTCATCTACAGTATGGAAACAGCCGGTAATGTATGGAGTGATAACAAGCTGAGCAATACGTTCGCCACTTTCGATTGTCTGATCAACATTAGAGTGATTGTGGAGTGCTACCATGATCTCTCCGCGGTAATCAGCGTCGATAACGCCTACTTTATTAGCAGGTGCAAGACCACGTTTGCAAGCAAGACCGCTTCTTGCATAGACCAGTCCGGCATAGCCGGCCGGAATCTCGATAGCCAGTCCGGTGTGGATGAACTGGGTTCCTCCGGCAGCGATCGTTACAGGCTCATCCATGCAGGCGTACAGATCTGCTCCGGCAGCAAATTCAGAACCATAAGAAGGAATCGTCGCATTTTCATTCAGTTTCTTAATGTTAATATCAAATGTGGTCATTAGAAGTACCTTCCTTTCTCGTCCCATAAGACTGCTTTCTTGGCAATCAGTGATTTTGGAACATCTAATATTCGCTGATTTGTGGAACCTCTGAATCGCAGATCCAGAACTTTTTTCTCTTCAACAAATTCACCATCGACTAAAACATCCAGATAGGACAGGAATTTGTGAGTGAAATCCCACTGATAATACATCTTGTCCAGAACGTCTTTTTCAAAATCGTAGCCGGTATAGCACCAGATCGTTTTATCCGGGTAAGTAGATTTGAACTGTTCCAGAAGTGGAAGCAGACCCTGCTGGTTGACGAATTCCAATGGCTCGCCACCAAGCAAAGTAAGACCTACAATATGATCCGGCTTACAGAGTTCAATGATCGTATCGATCTCTTTTTGCGTAAAAGGCTTACCTGCGTTGAAATCCCAGGTATCCTGATTAAAACAACCTTTACAGTGGTGTGTGCAGCCGGATACGAACAGAGAGGTTCGAACTCCGGTTCCGTTTGCAATATCACACCGTTTGATATCCATATAATTCATAATTATTATTTCTCCCATACAAAAAGTATGGCCCGCATTGCCCTCTACGACATGCAGACCATACAAATTGAAATTATTAATGCACTTAGTTAAAAATCGGATGTAAACTGTTCATACAAGTAAATACTTTATGCATAGCTTTAATATAAACCAATTTTTTCAATATAGCAAGTGTTTTTATAAAAATTCCGGTATATTCTGATCGTATGTGGTATATGTCTTTATCTGTGGTATGGCTGAACCACATGCATCAGACCTGAATTCTACAGGTGTAATACTCTGGAAGCCATTTCTTTTGTTTTGCCGACGTTCCAGAAGTTCTCACCGAGATAACCACAGGTTCTTCTTGTAACGTTCATTTTTGCATGGTCTTTGTTACCACACTGAGGACATTCCCATTCGCCGTCTGAATTAATGATAATCTCACCATCATAGCCACATACATGGCAATAGTCAGACTTTGTATTGAATTCAGCATACTGGATGTTCTCATAAATGTAACGAACCACTTCTGCAAGTGCATCCAGATTGTTGCGCATATTTGGTATCTCGACATAGGAGATTGCACCACCGGATGAGATCGTCTGGAACTGACTCTCAAATCTGAACTTGCTGAATGCATCGATCTTCTCACGTACATCAACATGGTAAGAGTTCGTGTAGTAGCCCTTATCTGTAACATCCTTGATCGTACCGAAACGCTCTTTATCAATACGGGCAAATCTGTAACATAAGCTTTCGGCAGGTGTTCCGTATAATCCGAAACCAAGTCCGGTATCAGCCTTCCATTTATCACAGGCTGCACGCATTCTATTCATAACCTTTAAAGCAAATTCTTCACCGACAGGATCTGTATGGCTGACACCCTTCATCAGGATAGAAGTTTCATACAATCCGATGTATCCAAGCGACAGAGTAGAGTAGCCGTTGTGAAGCAATGGATCGATAACCTCACCCTTCTTTAGTCGTGCAATTGCACCATATTGCCAGTGGATAGGACTGACATCGGATGTGATACCCTCCAGAGCTCTGTGACGGCACATCAAAGCGTCATAACATAACTGGAGTCTTTCGTCTAAGAGTGACCAGAATTTATCCTCATCACCTTTTGCCAGAATTCCGATCTGTGGAAGATTCAGGCTGACAACTCCCTGATTGAAACGACCTTCCCATTTGTAGTTGCCATTTTCATCCTTCCAAGGAGAAAGGAAAGAACGACAACCCATACATGAGAATACATTTCCTTCATAGTTCTCACGCATCTTTTTGGCGGAGATGTAATCAGGATACATTCTTTTTGCAGAACACTTAATGGCAAGACGAGTGATATAATCATATTTGCCACCCTTTAAGCAGTTGTGTTCATCCAGAACGTAGATCAGCTTTGGAAATGCCGGTGTCACATAGACACCAACTTCGTTCTTGATACCCTCTAAACGCTGACGGAGGATTTCTTCTATGATCATGGCATTTTCTTCGATATATTCATCATTTGGATCAAGATTCAGGAATAAGGTTACAAATGGAGACTGCCCATTTGTAGTCATTAAGGTGTTGATCTGGTACTGGATTGTCTGAACACCGGAACGAAGTTCATCGTTCAGCCTTTCTTTTACCAGTTCCTCTAATGTATCAGCATCCAATCTGTCTCCAAATTCTTCCTGATATAATGCTTTATATTTGTTATAGCTCTTGCGCAGATATTTTCCAAGGTGACGGATATCAACGGACTGACCACCATACTGGCTGGAGGCAACGGCTGCAATGATCTGTGTAACAATCGTACATGCAACCTGAAAGCTCTTAGGGCTCTCGATCAATTTGCCGTTCATGACAGTGCCGTTGTCGAGCATATCTCCAATGTTGATCAGACAGCAGTTGAAGATAGGCTGTAAGAAATAATCTGCATCATGAAAATGAATCGCACCTTCTTCATGGGCTTTTGAGATCTTTTCCGGAAGCAGGAGCCTCTTTGTAAGATCTTTTGAAACCTCGCCTGCGATCAGATCACGCTGGGTAGATGCAACTGTTGCGTTTTTATTCGAATTTTCTTCCATAACATCTTTGTTTCTGTTCTTGATCAGACTGAGGATCGAATCATCAGTTGTGTTTGCCTTACGAATCAGTTCACGGCTGTATCTATATATAATGTAAGTCTTGGCAAGAACAAACTTCCCCTCTGCCATGAGCTTTTGTTCAATGATATCCTGAATATCTTCAACCAGCATTCGTTTTCTGTTTTTTGCTTCGATGCCGTCTATGATCTCTTCGATTTTTTCTTCAGAAATTTTTTCGCAGTCTTCAACTTCGGCATTTGCCTTCTGAATGGCAACGATAATCTTGCTGCGATCATAGGATACGGCTCTTCCGTCTCTTTTGATTACCTGCATTTTTCTATTCTCCTCCTAAAATGGTTATCTAGATATTGAGTGCAATATTTGCTCGCCCCACAACATATTGCGTCGTGCGCGAAAAAAAGACAAAAAAATGAACGATTTAAAATCTGTGAGACTAAAAAATCGTTTTGAATATTTTGTAACTCTATGTCCCCGACAGTTACACATTATAGCATCACCATTCTGGTTTGTCTATATCAAATGGTACAAAATATTGAGAAAAAAATAAAGAAACAATACTAGATATTGTGTTGCATGGGAAAATGTGATTTAACGTTCGAGCGGTGCTTGATAATATGTGAAATTGTCGGAAATTGTATTCGGAGGACCGGATACTGTCGAAGTATTGCAAACAATTGAAGATATAACGATAATGTTATATAGTTTGTGACATTTCTATGAATTGCGTAAAATAGCTTTATTTTTAATAGAAAGTGTGATATAAAGCTATGATAGGTGATACCTAATTTTATAATAATATAGAGGTAAGTACAATGAGAAAATTAAAAAAGGGATTTGCGGTTGCTCTTGCAATGGCAATGACAGTATCCATGGTTGCAGGTTGTGGAGATAAGGGTAAAGATGTGACCGGTAATTTGGATAAAGCGACACAAACGGATGCAACAGAGGACAGTACAGAAGCTGATCTGACAATTGATGAATATATTGCCAAGTATGCGGAGGGAGTAACTCTGGGAGAGTATAAGGGCATTGAATATGAGTATGCTCCTGCAGAAGTAACAGAGGATGATGTACAGAAGAAGGTAGATGATTTTGTTGAATCCTGTGCGACATATAATGAGGATAAAACAAGTGCAGCAAAATCAGGAGATACAGTAAATATTGATTTTGTAGGTACTGTAGATGGTGTAGAATTTGATGGTGGTAATACGAATGGTTCAGGATATGATGTAACACTTGGATCAAAATCCCTCATCGACACATTTGAAGATCAGATCGTGGGACATAAGGCAGGAGATACATTTGATGTAAATGTAACCTTCCCGGACGGATATGGCAATGATATGGATGGCAAAGCTGCTGTATTCAAGACTACATTGAACTATATCAAGATTCCTGTGGAAGCAGAGTATAATGATGCGTTGGTAGCTGCGAATACTTCTTATAAGACAACAGCCGAGTATGAGGAATCCATCAGAAGTGAGCTGAAAGCAAGTAATGAAGCAACTGCACTTACATCGGCACAGAATGTTGTTATGACAAATGTTATCAATAAGGCAACAATTGAGAATATTCCGGCAGAAGAAGTAAGTAGTCTGGCAGATGAGATCATTACACAGTTGAAATCGCAGGCAAGTAATTATGGCATTGATTATGCAACATTTATCCAATATTATTACGGTTATGAGGATGAAGATTCATTCAAAGAATATGTGAATCAGATCTGTCAGGAATCCGTAAAAGAAAAAAAGGTAGTATGCGCGGTTGCAAAGGCAGAAAATATTACAATTGATTCGGATGATGAAACAGCCTATATCAAGAAACTCGCGGAGGAGAATGACGCAACAGAGGATTCTGTAAAGGAACAGTATTCATCTCAGGATCTGATGTATTATACACTGGCTGACAAGGTTATGACTTTCCTTCTTGATAATGGTAAGAAGACGGAGACAACGACAGAAGCAGCGACAGAAGCAACGAGTTCCGAAGAAGAAACTACAACAGAAGCAATAACAGAAGCAAACTAGAGCAGATGTCGAAACAGAGTTCGGTAAATAAAGAATTAATAAGATGAAGTTCTGAGGAGAAAGATTATATTATGAAAATGAAGAAGGTAATGGCTCTGTGTCTGACTGCGGTTGTCGGCATGGGGGTGCTTAGCGGATGCGGAAGCACAAAGAGTGAATTCAGACAGTATGCAAAATGTGCAGAAGTAAAGGATTATGATGGTATCGAGTATGTACCAACGTCCAGAGAAGTAACACAGGATCAGATTGACGAGAAGATTAAATCATTCTGTACAGATAATAATGTAGAAACAAAGGATTATGACAGCGTGATCAAGGATGGTGACGATGTTAATATCAACTACGTTGAAACCATCAACGGCGAGGAAAAGGCAAAGAACGATGACGAAGCCGGAACCAGTATTGTTATGGGTAAGGATGCGTTAGCACCCGGACTTGATGAGCAGATGATCGGATTAAAGCCCGGTGTACAGAAGACATTCACAATCACATATCCGGACGATTATTCAGATACAACGGTTGCCGGTATGGAAGCAAAATTTGATGTAACGATCAATTATATCAAGATAACGACAACACCGGAATATACAGATGACCTTGTGAAGTCGGCTACGGATGGTAAATATACAACGACAGAGGATTATACCAAGTATCTGACGGATGAGCTTCAGAAGGATGCAGATAAATCGGCAGACAATACTGACCGAGCTAATGTGTTAAAAGCAATTAAAGAGAAAACAACGTTTACCAAATATCCGGAAGGCGAGATTGATGCATATGTAAAGAGTGTTATGGATAATATCGAGTCCAGTGCCTCCCAGTATGGAATCGGCGTACCAACATTCTTACAGTATTTTTATGGATACACAGACGAGGCTTCATTTGTTTCCTATCTTCAGAGCACAGTTGAATCTGTAATGCAGGAGAAGATCGTTGTCAGCTCGATCGCGTTAGAAAAAGATCTGGTCGCAAATGATAAAGAGACTGATGCATATAAGCAGAAGTTGATGGATGATAATGAAGTAGACGAGGATACGATTAACTCCAAATATTCAGCGAGCGATCTGAAATTCTATGCAACAGAGGAAAAGGTTCTTGATTATCTGATGGGTACAGCTGTTCAGGTAGATTCAACAGAAGCAAGTTCAGAAGATGCATCGGAAGATGGTTCCACTGAAGCAGAGAGCACAGAGTCAACAACAGAGTCAGCTTCAGAGGCAGAATAAAAAAATTAACGTTTTTACAAAATTTGTTTTGACAAGAAGCAGATGACGTGCTATATTAAACGAGTGCGTGAGATAAAGCACGTTTTCATGCAGTTGTGGCGGAATTGGCATACGCGCATGATTCAGGTTCATGTCCACTTACGTGGGTGTGGGTTCAAGTCCCATCAACTGCATTGATAGAAGAAAAAGAAGTCTTAGCTTTAAGGCTTCTTTTTTTCTGTATACAGGTTTGACATTACAGGGAAACTGGAATATAATGTAGGATACTTGTGAGAACTTAACGGAAAACACAGATATTGTTTAGGAGGTAGTCGGCGATGGCTGAAAAGAAACAGGTAGTTACCTATACAGGACTTAAAAAAATTGAAGAAGAACTTCAGGATCTGAAAGTAAATAAACGTAGAGAGATTGCTGCCAAGATCAAGGAAGCAAGAGAGCAGGGAGACTTATCTGAGAATGCTGAGTATGATGCGGCAAAGGACGAGCAGCGTGATATCGAAGCAAGAATCGAGCAGTTAGAGGCTATCCTGAAAAATGTAGAGGTCGTTGACGAAGATGAGGTTGATACAGAGGTTGTCGGTATCGGCCGTACCGTAACAGTATATGATTATGAATTTGACGAGGAAGTTGTATTCCACATCGTTGGTTCAACAGAAGCAGATATCATGAAGAATAAGATTTCTGATGAATCACCGGTTGGTATGGCATTAAAGGGTGCGCGCGTTGGTGAAGAAGTAATAGTAGAAGCACCGGACGGAGAATTCAAATACAGAATATTAGATATCAAGAGAGCAATCTAATAAACAGAATAATCAATATAGTAGAAAGAGATTAAACAAAGATGGCAGAGAATAAGCAGAATAATCAGGCTAAGCCACAGGATGTAAATAAGCTGTTACAGGTTCGTCGTGAGAAGCTGGCAGATTTACAGGCGGCAGGCAAAGATCCATTTGAGATTACAAAGTATGATGTGACTTATCACAGCACAGATGTAAAAGAAGCATATACAGCGCATGAGGCAGAGCTTCTTGCAGGCAGACAGGAGCCGGACGTAGAGGGACTGGATGATGCACAGAAGAAGGAAGTGCTGAACAACGATTATAACGAGAGAAGAGCAATCATGGATGCATCACCGATCCATGTTAGCATTGCAGGACGTATGATGTTCAAGCGTGTTATGGGTAAGGCATCCTTCTGTAATATTCAGGATCTGAAGGGTAACATTCAGGTGTATGTTGCAAGAGATCAGATCGGTGAAGAAGCTTATGCAGATTTCAAGAAATCCGATATCGGGGATATCTATGGTGTAAAGGGATGGGCATTCCGTACAAAGACAGGAGAGCTTTCTATCCATGCAGAAGAAATGACACTTTTAAGCAAGTCATTACAGATCCTTCCAGAGAAGTTCCATGGCTTAACAGATACAGATGTCAGATATCGTCAGAGATATGTAGACCTTATCATGAATCAGGAGAGCAAGGCAGTATTTATCAAGCGTTCACAGATTTTAAAAGAGATCCGTAACTTCCTTGCAGATCGTGATTTCATGGAGGTTGAGACTCCTATGCTTGTTGCAAATGCAGGTGGTGCGGCAGCAAGACCATTTGAGACACATTACAATGCATTAAATGAGGATGTAAAACTTCGTATCTCTCTGGAATTATATCTGAAGCGTCTGATCGTAGGCGGACTGGAAAGAGTTTACGAGATTGGACGAGTATTCCGTAACGAGGGTGTTGATACAAGACACAATCCGGAATTTACGCTGATGGAATTATATCAGGCATACACAGACTATGAAGGTATGATGGAACTGACAGAGTCCATGTTCCGTTATCTTGCTGAAAAGGTTTGCGGAAGCACAAAGATTTCCTATAATGGAATCGAGATTGATTTCGGTAAGCCGTTTGAGCGTCTGACCATGAATGATGCGATCAAGAAATATACCGGAATCGACTTCGATCAGGTAGAAGATGATGCAGCAGCTAAGAAACTGGCTGATGAACACAATATTGCATATGAAGAACGTCATAAGAAGGGTGATATCATTAACCTGTTCTTTGAGGAGTTCTGTGAAGAAAAGCTGATCCAGCCTACATTTATCATGGATCATCCGATCGAGATCTCCCCACTGACCAAGAAGAAACCTTCTGATCCAAGTAAGGTTGAGCGTTTCGAGTTGTTTATAAACACATGGGAGATGTGTAATGCATACTCCGAACTGAACGATCCGATCGATCAGCGTGAGCGTTTTGCAGCACAGGATGCAAATGCAGCAGCCGGTGATGATGAAGCAGAGCATACAGACGAGGATTTCTTAAATGCACTGGAGATCGGTATGCCTCCTACAGGCGGTATCGGTTATGGTATCGACCGTCTGGTTATGCTGTTGACTGATTCACAGGCAATCCGTGATGTGCTCCTCTTCCCGACAATGAAAACACTTGATAAGTAAGAATAGGCAGAAATGCTAATAAAATAAGGCATTCCCGAGATTTTAGGGAGTGCCTTTTTTAGTGCTACTGTTATAAATACTGTTATTTTTGTTGTGTTGGTGTTATTCATCAATACCCTACTTGTGATAAAATAGTATAATATTGTAACACATAAAAATAAAAAAGTCAAGAAAAATACAGAAAAAGCTTGACACAACTTTATTAACGTGTTATTATCAACACAACGAAAGTTCGTACGAACAACTAAAACAACTAAAACAACTAAAACCTTATTTTGTCCTACGCACCGTATCGCTCATATCCGGTATACAAATTAGAGCATTATAAAATTAGCGATTAACGGACAGAAACTAAATTTGAAATGATTTTATTCTAATCAAGACATAATTAGTTTCTGCCCGTTTTTTATTTGCTTAGAAGGAGTGTGAAATTTATGCGTAAAGCAACATTTGAAGTTATTGAGAATCCAATATTAGTAAATACAAGTGGATTGCAGGCACTTACTCAAAGTGGTAGACCTCTAGCCATTAAAATTGGAGAATTAGCAGGAGCAAAGGTTCAAATTGGAAGGTCTGTTCGTTGGAATAGAGAAAAGGTTGAATCTTATTTAAACAAAATATCAACGACAGCTTGAAAGGAGAGAGAAATGAATAACACGGTAAAAATTGCAGGAATAGATATTGATTTTACTAAAGCAGTTAGAAAAGCAAACAAAGGTGAATCAATAATAATCCCAGCTAGTGAAAACGGAAAACCTGTTTTAGCTTGTTGGAATATTCCAAAGTGTTCCGAAGCAAGAAAACAATTACAAGAGGTTGCAAGAAAATCTAACAAGGGGGGTATTAGATTTTATAGCATCAAAAAAGGTCATATCTGTACTTTGGTGGTGGTTTAGCAATGAGAATGACAATATCTCAACTGGAAGAATGCGAGCGGTTGTTGAGTACAACGTGTTGTCTGCAATTCAACGAACCACCTGCAAGTTATGAATTAGCAGTAAAACAATTAAATGCGTTATATAGACAGTTGAAATATGCCGTTGAGAATACACCTAAGTATAATCAAATCGCAGTTGTTATTTGCGTTTCGCAAGTCAACGGAGAACTTGTTAGCGTTGCATACGAAAAGACAGGTGGGAGACCTAAAAAAATATTTATTCCAAACGGGAAAACAATTAAAGGCAAACAACCGCAAGCACACGTTCATTTGCATTGCTATTTTGCAGGAAAAAACAGTTTTAGCCTTGCAAACCAAATATGCACCAAACAGAACAGAAAAGCCAAAAAACAAGGCAAAGATAAGCCAGTTGTAAAGAGTGCCAAAAGCAAGTTTTCGTTAGATTATTGCAGACAACAAGCCTCTGCAATTCGGGAAATTGGAGACGTTGATTATTATGCAAGACTACAAGACCTAGTATGACTTTGACTTACAAAATTGGCTATAAAAACCAATGGAAAACCTAATAAAATCAATGCTTTGCAGTAGGTGCAAGCCGAACTATGTAAATATTATATAAACTAATATAACAATTATACTATATAGCATATAGCAGATAGGAGATGATGAGAATAGTTACTTATTGCAAGGAAAAGAGGTAGAGGAGCTTATAAATCTCATTAAAAAGGATAAATCATTGTCGAAAGGAGTGATATAACTTGAAAAATTATGAAAGCAAATTAAGAGCAATACAAAAGATTGCAGATTCAAAAACCGCAAATGTTATATTTCTTGATTATAAGAACGGAAAGCATTATTTAGACGGGAAACCAGTTGATATTAACACTGTTAAAGCGAATGCCATTATCATTGATGATATTCCCTCTGATGAAGATTTAGCGGTTTCATCCGCCCCGCCCGAATCGTTGAAAGGAAGTGATATAGATTGAGAGTAACGGACAACCAACTAATTTCCGCACTTTTATCTTCTGCAACAATCAAGCAGGCAAGTGATGAAGTTGGATTGAGTGAGCAATCAGTTTATAGCAGATTGCGAAAGCCAGATTTTAGAAAAAAGCTACAAAGTGCAAGAAATGACCAGTTTCAAGTTATTTCAAGCAAGTTAGAGGATGCAAATTTTAAGGCATTGGACACGCTTATCAATATTCTTGATGATAAAGAAGTTTCCGCAGGAGTCAAGGTTCGAGCAAGTCAAACTCTGCTTGATTTATCACTGAAAAATCGGGAGCAGGCAGATATTATAAGCCGAATACAGAACCTTGAAGAAATGCTAAAGGAACAATAGTAATCTTTATGAAATATTTTTAATTTTTGGAAAGGAAGTGATTTTATGTCAAATTTAGCAACAGACATTTTAAGAAACGAAAAGCATAAATGCACGTTTTGGAAGATTGCAACCGTCATTGTTTTAGCAGTTGCGATTGCAGAGTTTGTGCTTATAGCGAAAGGAGTTTTTTAATGAAACGAGATACACCTACACCCAATGCCCTCATATTTGCTAATTTAAGAAATCGAGGACTAACGTGCATTGGCATAGCAGGAACAGAAAAAGGACTTGAAAGAGCAAGGTCACAAGGACTAACGATTTTTGAGCCAAAATTGAATTATAGCACGAAAGAATACAACGAGATTGTAAAGCGTAGACGAAAATATAACAAATAAAGGAGATTTTATTATGACAAGAGAACTAGAATTATCAATCAATAGCGGTAGAATTTATGCAGGAATGAGCAAGATTGCAAAGGCAAAGCAGGAACTTAGAGACAGGTTACAAGAAATTTATAGAGACCCGAAACTTTCTGACGAGGGCAAAAAGGAATACGAATTGTTATGGCGTAACAAATATGAGGAAACCTGCAAAAAAGCAAATGAAGATATGCAGGAAGCTATCACAGAGCTACAGAACAGTGTAAATACAAGCCAATTTACACCTAGCCAAGAAATGCGAGACACAATCGACTTTATAGAAACAATGAAAGCAGGTGGTTGCTTATCTGATAGGGTACTGAATGAACAGTTATCCAAATTCAAAGGGCAAGAAATGAATTTGATTTATATGCGTGAAAAGTTGAAAGACTGCATTGGTACAGAGGTGTTTGACAAGTACACTTTTAGCGGATATTCAAAAGGGGATATTGACAAGCCTGCACGGTTTATCTCTCCAGACGCATATTTCAATCAGTTACGAGAATCACTCGAAAAAGGGGATAATACAACAACCAATTATCTTATGAGTGGAGTTGAATCAAGATTGGGGATTGAATCTGTAGAGCGAAAGAGATATGAAGCAGAAAGACAAGCAAGCATTATAGGTACGTCACAGCTTATCTAATTTATAAGCAAGAAACAATGGAATTCACGTCAAATTTGCGTTTTAAGTGTTTGGTAGTACATTTATATACCCTAGCACCTAAAATCGCAAATATGCGTGAATTATAAAGCAAGTTACTTTATGAAAGTTACCAACAAGTTATCCACAAAGTTATCCACAATCCCGAAAAATACATACGGATTTTACAACAAAAATAACAGTATTTTATAACAGTAAGGAAGTAAGGGTGTGAAAAACCCTTGTATTTACAAGCTTTTTTTGAAAAATGTTTACATTGTAAATAATAAAATATTGTGTTTTTGGCTATTCTGTTATATAATTATTGTACGGACAATAAATAGAGAGGTGATGAAATGAACAGTCCGAAAAAGCGAGGTAGACCTAAAGAAAGCAATCCAAGAAATAAGCGTTTTGAAGTGCGAATGACACAAGAGCAGGAACAATTACTTGCAGAGTGTTCAGAAAAAGCAGGAATTACAAAAACAGACGTGATTATAAGAGGAATTGAATTGTTTAGGAATACATTATAAAAGGTTAGCCACTCCCCGACCAAAGCGAATGACTAACCCATACATAGAGTACAGACAGAATATCCGTACTGTGAAATATTTTATCATAGTGCAGATAATCTATCAATCAGTATTAGAAAGGTTATAGGTAGCATTATGGCAAGAAAAAAAGCAAGTAAGAGATATGATAGTAAGGGAATCGTGTTAAAAACTGGTGAATATCAACGCAAAGACGGAATGTATCTTTACAAGTATAAAGATACAATGGGTAAGCAGAGAATTATATATAGTTCAACATTGGCAGAGCTAAGAGCCAAGAAAGAACAGACGGAGCAGGACTTAAAGGACGGTATTAAAACTGCAAAGGAAAATACATTGACCGTAAATGATATGTTTGATAGGTATATAGTAACTAAGACAGAATTAAAAGATAGTACACGAAACAATTACAAGTATATGTATGAGCATTATATTAGAGATTCATTTGGACAAAAAAAGCTTGCTAGTGTGAAGTATTCAGACGTAAAAGCGTTTTATACATCTTTGATAAAAGATAAAGGATTCAAGCCGAACTCAATGGAAATAGTGCATACAATATTACACCCTACCTTTACTCTTGCGGTGCGTGATGATTATATCCGTAAGAATCCGACAGACGGAGTAATGGCAGAAATTAAGAAATCTCATAATTGGGAAAAGCCTAAAAGACACGCATTGACAGAAGAACAGCAAACAGCTTTTATAAATTTTGTGGCAAATAGTGATACATACAGTCACTGGTTACCTTTATTCACAACATTTTTAGGAACTGGTTGCAGAGTGGGAGAAATAATCGGTTTACGTTGGAAAGACTGTGATTTTGACAATAATAGTATAAGTATCAATCATAATATGATTTATAGACAACAAGAGGACGGAAAGTGCGAATTTCATATTACAACACCTAAGACAGAATCGGGAAAACGAACTATTCCAATGCTTGCAGAAGTAAAAAAAGCATTACTTACAGAGCGTAAGAATCAAGTTGCACAGGGTACATTTTTTAACAATACAGTTGTAGACGGATACAAAGGCTTTGTATTTGTGAATCGTTTCGGATATATTCATAACCCAATGACAATCAATCGTGCAATAGTGCGTATTTATAAAGCATATAATGAGCAGGAAACAAAGCAGGCAAAAAAAGAAAATAGAGAGCCTATATTGATACCGCATTTTAGTGTGCATAATTTACGCCATACCTTTTGTACAAGATTTTGTGAAAATGAATCTAACATAAAGGTAATTCAAGATATAATGGGGCATAGTGATATTACAACAACAATGAATATATATGCAGAAGCCACAGAGAAGAAAAAGCAGGAAAGTTTTAAGAATTTGGAAGGCAAAATAAAAATTTGCTAGTATAAAATTATAACGATTATGAACCACCAAAGCAGAAATGCAGAGGTGGTTTTTTAGTGTTACAAATACTGTTATTTTTTATGCCTGTTACTGTTATATATTACTGTTATTTTTGCAATACGCTACACAAGGCAAGACAAAACAAAAATAGCCTAAAGTCATTGTATTTACTGGGTTTCTTGCTATATGACAAAACAAGACAACACTATACAAAATCAAAGTTGAGAGGTTGTATTTTAATCCCGACTATGAAGTCGTTGAATAGCGAGAACTAGGATTTATGCGGGTTTGCAGAGATATTACAGGAGATGGTACGACACTTAGTACGACAAAATTCAAAAACAAAATACAATAATATTCCGCTTAGTGCATAGAAATTAAATATTTGCAAAATTTTAAGGACACTTTCCATTAAGAAATTATTGGAAGGTGTCCTTTTTGTGTCATGAGATAAAACTAAGAGGAGTGATCAGATGTTAAAGATTAGACTTCAGGGAACAAAGAATGATATACGCTGGTTTGTCCGTCTGCTTCAGAGAGATAAAAGATTTGAATTGAATAATGTCTCGACATTTTTTGACAATGTGGGGACAGATAAATACAAGCGTGTATATGCAGAAGTGTCGAGAAAGAAAACGGATTCTGATAAGAAATCCATCAATGCAAAACAGTTGAATGAACAATGCCACTATGTAGGAAGTGGCATGGTGATTCGATAGGGAATGGAGGTACAACGGTATGTGTAAAGTAATAGCAATCGTGAATCAAAAAGGTGGCGTAGCAAAGACTACGACAACAGTGAACTTAGGTATAGGTTTGGTAAGAGAAGGCAAGAAGGTACTACTTATAGATGCGGATAGTCAGGGATCCCTTTCATCAAGCCTTGGCGTAGCAGAGCCTGATGAGCTTGATGTTACTCTCTCGACGATCATGGGTAAAGTGATCAATGATGAAGATTATGGAAAGCGGGAAGGGGTTATTGTACATGAGGAGGGAGTATCTTTTCTTCCATGCAATATCGAACTTTCCGGACTGGAAGTCACATTGGTAAATACCATGCGGAGAGAGTACATATTGAAAGAGTACATAACAAGTGTGAGAAACTTGTATGACTATATCCTGATTGACTGCAATTCCAGCCTTGGCATGGTGACAATGAATGCCCTGACTGCGGCTGATTCGGTCATCATACCGATAGAAGCAGCGTACCTTTCCGTAAAGGGGTTGCAACAGCTTATCACTACCCTTGGCAGGACAAAGAAATATCTGAATCCGAATCTTGGGATAGAGGGAATCGTTTTCACAAAGATGGTTGGACGTACCAATTACGCAAAGGAAATCAAGTCCATGGTGGAAGAAATCTATGGCAAAAATGTCCGTGTGTTTGGTGCGGTTATCCCACATTCTGTGAGAGCGGCAGAGACTTCCGCAGAGGGTGTGAGTATATTCAAGCATGACCCAAGAGGAAAAGTTGCGGCGGCGTATAAGAAGCTCGCAAAGGAGGTGCTTGCAGATGAATAAATCCAATAGTGCTTCCAAGATAAAGATGAAATCATTTGACGATCTGTTTGGTACAAACGAAAATCTGGAACAGGCAAATGCAAATGGTGGTGAAATCCGAGAAATACCTTTAGCAAGTCTGCATACATTCAGAAATCATCCGTTTCAGATCCATGAAGATAAGCTAGAGGAAATGGTAGAGAGTGTCAGACAGTATGGCGTGCTTGTTCCAGGAATTGCGAGAATGCGACCGCAGGGTGGTTATGAAATTATTGCCGGACACACAAGAAAGGCTGCCTGTGAACTTGCCGGTCTTGATACCATGCCGATGTTCATTCGCAATCTGAATGATGATGAAGCTACCATTGTCATGGTGGACAGTAACATTCAGAGAGAAGATATCTTTCCAAGCGAAAAGGCAAGGGCGTATAGTATGCGTTACTATGCCATGAAACATCAGGGCATTAAGGGAGATAAGGGTAGTAGCCTTGATATCATGAGTGAGGAAACCGGCGAGAACGCAAAGAAGATTCAGCGATATATCAGACTTGCAAAGCTCTCTGATGAACTGCTTGACTTTGTTGACAGGAAAAAGATTGGTTTTATTCAGGGTGTTGATCTTTCGTATCTGAACGAGGAGCAGCAGCAGTGGGTACTCGATATAATACTCGACAGGAATATATTCCCTAATATAGAGCAGTCGGCAAGACTAAAGGCATCCTGCCGGGAAAATATGCTTACGCAGGAAGAAGTGAGGAACATCATGCTTCCGGAACAGGTGTCGGTAAAGCCAAGAAAAGTAACATTCAAAGCAGACAGATTGGATGACTACTTTAATGATGAATACACAGAAGAGAAGATTACAGAGGTTATAATAAGTCTTTTAGATGAATGGAAGAAAAGAGGTGAGAAGGCATGACAAACATCGTAAATACTGGTAATGCGTCGGTGGATGCGCTGGCAGAAATGAACATCAGTGGAAATGTTACGCCGGTGAATTGGTATAAAACGATTTTACGTGAAAATGGCAAGCCATACCTTCTCGCTATCTGTGTGTTGTCGGAAATCGTGTATTGGTATCGTCCCGTGGAAGTACGGGACGAGCATAGCGGCATGACAATCGGTTACAGAAGAAAATTTCGAGAGGATTTGCTCCAGAAAACCTACAATGATTTTGCCGAGCAGTTTGGAGAATCACGGAGAAGTGTGAAGGCAGCGTTTGACAGACTAGAGGAAATAGGTGTGATCCGTCGTGAATTCCGTAACATAGAAACAAATAGCGGAATGGTTTTAAATAATGTCATGTATATTGATCTATGCGTTGATAAACTTTACACATGTACATATCTGGACATACCAGGAGATGACGAAGATGTAGAAAACACAGGGGAAGGAATACAAAAACAGGCTGAATACCAAGCAAATAAGCCTGTTACAAAATTTTGTACCACCTCCTACAAAACTTTGTATGACCCTCCTACAAAATTTTGTACCACCCCCTACAAAACTTTGTATGACCCTCCTGCAAAATTTTGTACCACCCTCCCACAAAATGATGTACCCCCTCATACAAAGTTTTGTAATACAAATACAGAGAATACTACAGAGAATACAGGGGAGATTACCTATCCTATCATTCCATCAGGCACAGGCGTGAAAACTGATACGATGGATAGGATGGATGAAGTGCGCTCATTTATCAAAGACAATATAGATTATGACGGATTGCTTCATTGCCATCCAACAGAGAAGATGGACATAAATGAATTGGTGGAGCTGATAGTAGAGACTATAGCGGTTAAACAGCCGGTAATCCGTATCAACAAATATGACTTTCCATATGATGTTGTTCGGAGCAGATTGGAGAAGATAGATTTTCATACGATGGAGTATGTGCTGGAATGCCTTCGCAACAATACTACAAAGGTACGCAACATACGAAGCTATATGCTCACGACACTGTATAATGCTCCGGTAACATGTAGTAATTACTATAAAGCAGAAGTAAACCATGACTTCTATGGTAAGTAACGATTCATAGCTGCTGGAAACAGCAGTTGACTATATATTTTTCACCTTCCCTTCCTTTTGAGGGGCAGGAGGGCACACCTGCCTCTCGTTTTAAGGGGATTGTTGCAAGCATGATTCTTTGATATAATCAATGCAACAGTTTTACAAATCGGAATTTGTGAGGGTAATTATGATAAATTTTTTGAATGATATAAGGAATGCAGAAAATCCAATATCCAATAATAGAAAACTTATAAATACCATAGCGATATTGTTTCTCGGAATAGCTTTGGGAACTTTCTCAAAATATCTGGATTTTCGTCAAACTGAACTTCCAGGTGTGCTTATGGCAATAAATGGAGTTTTAGATATTGGTAATTTTCTTGGGCGTTTTGCAATCTGGATATTGATTGCACTGTGTATTTCTATTTATAGCAATTCTGCAATAAGAGCAAGCATCAATGTTTTTGTATTCTTTGTTGGTATGGTTGCAAGCTACTATTTGTATTCAAACTATATTGCAGGATTTTTCCCAAGAAGTTATGCGATGATTTGGTTTGGATTTACAGCTGTTTCTCCATTATTGGCTTTTGTCTGTTGGTATGCAAAGGGGAAAAGCAAACTGGCATTTATACTATCAGCGCTGATTTTGGCAGTATTGTTCAATATGTGCTTTGTATATGGATGCTGGTATTTTAATGCAAAATCTGTTTTGGAAGTGATAGTCTTTATTATTGGACTTATTGTTTTGAGGAGAGACACATTGAGGAGTTCTGCGCTAATGGGAACGATTAGTATAGTTCTTGCAGTTTTACTTGATATGGTTATTCCATTTCATTTTGGATAAACAACTTCTGGTTTGAGAAGTAACATAGTTTAATGGAAGTATTGGATATTTTTTCTTGGTTACCTGCAAAAGAAATGAGTTTAGAGCAATTAGAAAAAATTTTTGAGGAATATTTTAATGGGACTTATCGAGGAGAATATACTACTTCAATTGAAACACCATGCAATATAGGAAAGAATATTCTTAATTGCAGGGCAGAGTTAATGGAAGAAGAAATAGTTTACAGAAATGAAAAAAACGAGTTATCAATACATAAATTGAAAAAAAGACAAAATATGTATTGATAACTTAAAAATAATAAACGTATAATTTAACTGTAAAACGAATAGTAGCAAGGTAGCTATTCTGTTTAAACGTGAAAAATATATGCTGCAACAACAGATTATTCAATACAGAAAAGAAATGGAATAAAGGAAACTAATGAGGTATAGCATGAACATAAAAGATGTAGCAACCCCATCATATATTGTCGATGAGGGAAGGCTGAAAAGTAATCTGGAAATATTAAAAAGCGTTATAGACCGTACCGGGTGCCGCATACTGCTCGCGCAGAAGTGTTTTTCAATGTATGCAGTGTATCCGCTTATAGGACAATATATAAGCGGCTGCACCGCAAGCGGACTGTTCGAGGCAAGGCTTGGATATGAGGAGATGGGGAAGGAAAACCATGTGTTTTCCCCGGCTTACAGGGAGGCGGAATTTGACGAGATTATGGGCTGCTGCGACCATATTATATTTAATTCGGTGGCACAGCTCAATAAGTTCCGTAGCAGGTGCACAGCGAATGGAAAAAGCTTCGGCTTGAGGATAAACCCTGAGTGCTCCACGCAGGGTGAGCACGCCATTTATGACCCATGTGCGCCGGGTTCAAGGCTTGGCGTCACCATAGAAAAGCTGGAGGAGGAGCTTGGGAAAAATCCACGCTTTTTAGAGGGCGTTGACGGGCTTCATTTTCACACGCTCTGCGAGCAGAATTCCGATGATTTGGAGACAACGCTTGAGGTTGTTGAGCAGAAATTCGGAAAATATCTCTACGATATGAAATGGCTCAATATGGGCGGAGGTCATCACATCACAAGAAAAGATTATGATGTGGAGCGCCTTGTCCGCCTTGTGAATCACATGAAAGAAAAATATCAGGTCCAGGTGTATCTCGAGCCGGGTGAGGCGGTGGCTCTCAATGCGGGCTATCTTAAGACCACAGTGCTTGACATCGTGGAAAATGCAGGAATCACAACGCTTATTCTTGATGCGTCTGCGGCGTGCCACATGCCGGATGTCCTTGAGATGCCGTACAGACCGCCGCTTAAGGACAGCGGAGAGCCAGGCGGGAAGCAGTACACATACCGCCTCTCATCCTACACCTGTCTTGCAGGTGATATCATAGGAGATTATTCCTTTGACAGGAAGATACAGATAGGCGACACACTGTATTTTGAGGATATGGCTATATATTCTATGGTGAAAAATAACACCTTCAACGGAATCGGACTTCCGGATATTGTGCTTAGGCATGAGAATGGGGAGTGTGAGGTTGTAAAGCATTTCGGGTATGAGGATTTCAAGGGGAGATTGTCCTGAGAGGACAGAGAGTGTGTACATGGTAGATTAGGAGATAACTATATTGTACAATATGGATAATTTGTTTTAAAAACAACATTTACTTTCGTATAAGAACGCAAAATGATATTAGCTAACTTACAGTTCGCAGGACAGTTGAGTAAAGTAGAAAATCGGGAGTTGTTTGATTATTAAATACTTTAATATAGTCAGGAGAAAAAGATGTATAACAGATATGATAATATCAATAAATTCATAACAGATATTGATAAATTAAAAATGGATAAGTACGGAACTGTTTATATATCTGAGGAAGATGATTATGATATTTCTGTTTGTCTTGATGAACAGATGGAGCGTTTTGAAGAATTGAAACCTGTTATTATAAAGGTAGCAGAACATGTTTGTGAACTTGATAATATCGTTCAAAGGTATTATAAAAAGTGTTGTAAAAATTCTCAAAAATATTATAAAGAGCGTTATAATATTGATGATTTTGCAGATTATCCGGAAACTATCTATATTGATAAACCAAACATGATTGCACTTGAGTATTGGGGTGCAAGAGAAAATACACAATATCTTGTTAAGTTTGAAGAAATTGACAACAAATTTATTTTAAAGAGTTTTGGCATGGTTGATGATATTCCTGCCGACTGGGATGAGATAATTTAGGTGGAGAAGAAGTTTTAAAGTCTGAGTCTTTGAATATTGAAGAATTTGCTTGCAGTAGATATGCGGAACAATATATTTTGAAAAATATGTCATTAATGGCAGAGCGACCTCAAGTTATGCTTCATGGGGACTTTCACTGGAATAATTGCGTTGTAGATGACAATGACAGTGTTGGTATAATTGATTTTTCGGGGAACGACATAGGTGACCCGTGGTACGAGTTCGGAGGATTGCTATGGGCACTAGAGTTTAGTTATAGTTTTGCAAATGGTCAAATCGATGGTTATTTTGGCACACCCCCGTCTGAATTTTGGAAAGTTTTCAAATTCTATGTTGCGTTATATGCTTTTGAACATCTATCTTTCGCTAATGGAACATTGGAAGATATAGAGTATAGAATTTCTAATGCGACTCGGATGTTAACTTTGTTTGGTGAGAGATTTGAACTAGATATACCTCTGTTTAGAGGATAGGTGAAATTTTCAGTTTGATGGAGTGATAAATCAGAATTGTCAGACTGAAAAGAAACATTTAATATGGGAGGTGATATTCTTGAAGCGAGCAATTATTGGCGGATTTATTTCGCTAATCGGAAGCATTTGGACATTGGCTGTTATTATATCTGCAAACAATTATCCTATCGACGGGTGGTCAACTCCACCTGGAAAACTTTTGATGCAGATAACAGAATCAAACCTTACCGTGTGGTTTGGTGTTTCTATTGCAATGGTGGTTTTAGGGATTGTTTTAATGGCAATTGAGTATTTTAAGAAAGATAACTAAATTCCGGTTTGCAGAAAAGTTGAGCAAAGTGAAAATCTGTAGGTGTCGAACTGACACATTAGAAAGGATTATATATGAGTGAGTTGATTAAGGCTGATAATGAATATAAGGAGTGGATTGCCGGAATATCCACTGATTTTAGAAAAAGCCAAATCAGGGCTTCTATGAAGATAAATGATGAGATGCTAAGATTTTATTGGAAACTTGGTAAGGGCATTTTATCTATGAGTGAACAATTCGGATATGGAATGAGCTTCTATAAAACGGTGAGTGACGATTTGAAATCCATTTTGCCAGATGTGAAATCATTTTCTCCAACTAATTTGAAATATATGAGATACTTTTATGAGATGTATCCTGACGCAGTGATTTGTCCTCAGCTTGAGGACGAATTGACTACAGATGTAAATCGTCCCCAAGTTGGGGATGATTTACAAATCATTTTTAGAATTCCATGGGGACATAACAAAATAATACTTGATAAATGCAAAGGAAATTCTGCAAAGGCATTGTTTTATATCAGAAAAACTATTGAAAACAATTGGTCAAGAGATGTTTTACTAAATTTCTTAGGAACGGATTTGTATGAACGACAGGGCAAAGCAATAACTAACTTTTCTAATACACTTCCGACAGAACAGAGTGATTTAGCACAAGCAATTACGAAGGATCCATATAATTTTGATTTTTTGACTTTGCGTGAAAGGTATGATGAAAAGGAACTAAAGGATGCGCTTATAGAGAAAGTTAATAATTTCCTTATGGAGTTAGGTACTGGCTTTGCTTATATGGGCAGGGAAGTGAGAATTGAGGTAGGAGATACAGAAAAATTTATAGACATGTTATTTTACAATACTCAAAGGCATTGCTATGTTGTTGTAGAAATAAAGACAGGAAAATTTGATTCTTCTTACGCAGGTCAATTGGGAACTTATGTTGTGGCTGTCAATCATCAGATGAAAACAGAAGCTGATAATCCTACTTTGGGACTTCTGATTTGCAAAGATATGGATAAAGTAGAAGCCCAGTATGCATTAGAATCTACCAGCCAGCCACTTGGTATTTCTAGTTATGAATTATCAAAACTTATACCCGAAGAGTTCAGAGGCAGTATGCCTACTATTGAAGAAATTGAGGCTGAATTAAATGAATAACTTTTCAGTTTGCAGAGCAGTTGAGCATATTAGAAAAGCCAGATTGACCGAGCTGAAAGCTAGGGAGACCTCTTGTCCGAATGGCAAGAAGGTGTGGATGAGAAAATGTAGGACAATTAGGATTTTTAGGAGCTTGGCTGGCACTCAGTGTATGGTAGATGGGACGAAGGAAGTTGGGACATGATCCCCTTAGACACGGAAGGTTCATCATCATAGTTGATCAGAGGGAAAATAGCCTTTATAAAGCAAACAACAGGGATGCTTTAAGAAGTGTATCCATTAATCAGCTATTCGGTACAAGATACTACGATATCCATTACTCCCGGCTCTTGTTTTGAGGTAAATAAATATCGTCAAAGCCAGTAAAATCAATAGATTTAGGCTTGACAGAATAGGAAGGAAATTTTTAATGAATATTACAGTTTATCTTGGGGCAAACGAAGGAAATGACCCATGCTTACGAAAATCAGTTGAGGAATTGGAGGCATGGATTGGGAATAGTGGAAATGCACTAATCTATGGTGGCTCCAAATCTGGACTGATGGGTGCAATTGCGGATAGTGTTTGAAAGCCGGAGGCGAAGTAACAGGTGTTGAACCGAATTTTTTCATCGAAAACGAATTTCAGCACGACGGCTTAACTAAGTTAATCGTGACAAAAGATATGACGGAGCGCAAAAATAAAATGATTGAGTTGAGCGAAGCCTTTATTGCCTTCCCTGGTGGTACCGGAACATTGGAGGAAATTGCAGAGGTAATGTCGAAGGTGTCTTTGAAACATCTGGATGCACCCTGCATTCTCTACAACCTGAACGGTTACTACGATGATTTGAAAGCACTTCTGAATCATATGATTGAAAAAGGTCTGTCCTCCAAAGAGCGACAAGAAGGAATCTATTTTGCCGAGAATCTTGACGATATAAAACAAATTTTAAAATTAGCATAACTTTGTGTACATACAGTTAAATGGCGTTGCAACTGCGAAAAATAGAGAGGCTGCATCTCAGGAGAATTAGATGAGTCTTCTATCGGTTTTTCCGATAAAAGTTCCGGAGGACGAAAAACTAAGATATATAATCTCGACATGATACTATCTGAGGGATATCGTGTTAATTCAAAACTCGGAATTGCATTTCGTAGATGGCTGATTCTGTTTTAAAGCAATATGTGTCAGATGATTAGTGATGGAGCATTTGTTGCGATTACGCTTATGATTGCATAGTCAAGACCGGAAGAAAAAGATATAATGGTGAATCTTGTGATGAATTTTTTAACAATGTAATTAGTTCGTGAAAATTATTATTTTATGAAATTGGTAAATCAGGATTGTCAGACTGAAAAGAAACATTTAATATGGGAGGTGATATTCTTGAAGCGAGCAATTATTGGCGGATTTATTTCGCTAATCGGAAGCATTTGGACATTGGCTGTTATTATATCTGCAAACA
>OIGD01000859.1_pt1 | contig 32594 bp, 28 predicted proteins | sample 1582211 | NCBI WGS metagenome assembly OIGD01 (sample SAMN04414078, study PRJEB24778) | human gut metagenome | material: faecal | host: Homo sapiens
ACCTCAGCCTTCCAAGCTGATGACGAGGGTTCGATTCCCTCTACCTGCTCCATAATTTAATTTTTATAAAACATACGCAGGTGTCGTATAATGGCTATTACCTCAGCCTTCCAAGCTGATGACGAGGGTTCGATTCCCTCTACCTGCTCCATAATTTAATTTTTATAAAACATACGCAGGTGTCGTATAATGGCTATTACCTCAGCCTTCCAAGCTGATGACGAGGGTTCGATTCCCTCTACCTGCTCCATAAAAAGCTCTCAAGTAATGAGAGTTTTTTTATTTTTTTCTTGTAAACAACTTTTATTTATTGTATAATATTTATATGTTAAATATTTGCGGGTGTAATTTAGTGGTAGAATGTCATGCTTCCGACCTGATAGCGCGGGTTCGATTCCCGCCATCCGCTCCATTTGAAATCAACTTACGGACTTAAAAGTTCGTGAGTTTTTATTTTATATAAAACTTTAAAAGTTCTCTTTCTAGAAAGGAGGACTTTTTTCATGCTTGAATTTAAAGTAATTGCAAATTTAAAAGCTAATAAAGATTTAACTGACATCTTAAAAAACTTTAAATATACAGTTAAATTAGGACAAATTAAAACTATCTTGCACACCAATCTACAAGTAATAATACCTACTGAATACCAAATTACATATCCTACTACTCTTACAATACTTGAATACAAAGTTAATGAAATATCAAATAAGCCATTTTATATTAAAGAACATAATCAAAAGTACAATATTAAAGAAATTACACAATTTTTAAAAAAGTTTTAATTTTAGACTATACATTTTGCTTATTTGTGAGGAAACATATGAGAAATATATTAAATTTAACTTCATAAAACTCACTCTAATTGAGAAAATTAATAAGAAATATTAAAAATTTTAAATTTAGTGTCTGATATTTTGCGTTTGAGTGAGGAAACATATGAGAAGTATTTTAATATTTCTCGAAATTTAGTGAAAGGAGGAAAACTATGAGATGTGGTATTTATGTAAGAGTATCTACTGACGACCAAAGAGATAATGGTTATTCTATTGATTCACAACTTAGAATGATTAAAGAATATTGTGAAAAGAATGAATATGGTATTGTTGATGTTTATAATGATGCTGGACATTCTGGAAAAGATTTGATGAGACCAGAAATGCAAAGATTACTAAAAGATATTAAATCTAAAAAGATTGATAAATTAGTTGCAATTAAAGTTGATAGACTTACTCGTAATAATTATGATGGTTTTTGGTTACTCAATTATTGTGAGGAACATGATGTAAAAATAGAACTAATACTCGAACCTTATGATGTATCTACTGCTAATGGTGAAATGATTTTTGGAATGAATTTAGTATTTGGTCAAAGAGAAAGAAAAGAAATTGGAGCAAGAACTAAACGTGCTATGGAAGAAATGGCATTGGAACGTATTCATCCTAGCAAAGCACCTTATGGCTATATTAGAAATAAGGAAACAGGTCATTTAGAAGTAGAACCTATTGAGGCTGAAGTTGTAAAAGAAATATTTGAATTATGCAAACAAGGTAATTCTACAAGAGGTATTGCTACTATTATGAAAGATAATAATGCCTATTTAAAACAAGGAAAATGGAAATCTGATAGAGTTTATAAAATACTTACTAATTCTATTTATATTGGTATCTTTGAATATGGAAAGTACAAAAGAAAATCACAAGATATTTTAAGAGTTGAAAATTATTGTGAACCAATTATTGATGAAGTAACATGGAATGCTACTAGAAATGTTTTAGTAAAAAACAAGCATTCTAATTATGGAGAATATATTCATTTGTTTTCTGGTTTAGTAAAATGCCCTATTTGTGGCGAGATAATGTCATCATCAGAATCTTTTAAATATCCTAACGGAAAGCAAAAAGTTTATTACCATTTAAGATGTAAAAATCATAATTGTAGTGGATTTGGACTTCATTATAATACTGAAAAAATAGAAACAAAATTAAAGCAAATATTAGAGGAATTAACAATATTTATGCTTTCTATGGATAATGAAATTATAACTTGTAATTCTACTAAAAGTGATGATGTAAAAGATATAGAAAAAGCAATCGAAAAATTAAAATTACAGGAAAAAAGATTAGTAGATTTATATTTAAGTTCTAATTTAGATGTCGAAACAATTAATCATAAAAATGATGTTATCAAAAAGGAAATTGATAAACTAAATCAAAAGAAAGTAAGACTTGATCCAGATAATAATTCTAAAGAATATACAATAGAACTTGTAAAAAAATTAGATTGTACTGAGAAAAATAACACTTTATTTTTTACTAATATTAAAAATATTGGATTTGCTTTTCTTTATGATTTGTTATCAAGAGAAGCTAAAAGAGATATGATTCATAGACTTATATCTATGATAGAAATTAAACGTGATAAAAACTACAATATTGATATTAAAGATATAAAATTCACAGATGAATTTATAACTAAAAGCAGTAAAGAATACTCAAAATATCTTAATATTATTATGAATGACAATAATATTGGAATTAAATTTCATAAAGAAATTGATGAAATTGAGTTAAAAAATATGGAATCGAATTATGATATTTTATCAATTATGAAAATGAAAAACAAAGAATTAAATCCATTGGAATGGACAAAATTAATGAACAACTATAAAAATACAGCAGAAGAAATTATCTTAAATGAATATGTTTTTATATAAATAATCTTCAAAAAAGAGGAAAAAATTATCAAAATAATTTAATCCTCTTTTTTGTTTTTTTGAATATGGGAATAAAATCTATGCCTAGCCAGCACTGAATTTGTACTCCCGTACAAATTCGTATATGGGAACTCCCATACCCTTTAATTGAAATAAAATTATTAATTTGCAAATAATTTCAATTATAAATTGTAATTTAGCGAATAGTAACTTAATTTTCTTTTTTATTAAACATATGGCGTACTTTATCTATTCGATTATTTGGTCTACGTGATTGAATAACTGGTTCACAAGTAGCAATTTGATAACCTTTTAATTCTGTCAAAAAAACTGCTTGCCCATTTGTATATAGAGTTAAAGTATTACGATATTCATTAATACAACGTACAGGAATATGTCCTGTAAAAATAACTTCATCATTTTTTGATTGACTTGTTTCAATTATTGCACAATGTTTTTGTGCATCTTTATATGCACGAGAAAAGTATCCCTGTGGTGTAAAAAGTATAAACGAACAATATGGCTCTAATAATTGCGTTCCCGCTTTTTTCAATGTTTGTTCAAGTACAATTGGGGCAAGAAAGCGAAAATCCGAGGGAGTACTAACAGGGCTATAATAAACACCATATTCAAAACATATTTTACAATCTGTTACTTCCCAACCATACAAACCTTGCTCCAGTCCATAATTAATACCTTCTCTTACTGCATTTTGGAAACTTTGATTTAAATAACCGAGTGAAACTTTGCTTTCGTACTGTATTCCACTGCCAATTGGAAGTGGAGTTATTGATAATCCAATCGATGCCCAAAATGGATTTGGTGGTACTTCAATATGAATAGTATAATCTGCCTTTTGTAATGGTTTTTCCAAATAAATTACGGTTGGATCTTCGATTCTTATGTTTATGTGATATTTTTCAATCAACAGAGAACAGATAACTTCTAACTGCACTGTTCCTAAAAAAGAAATGATGATTTCATGTGTTATCGTATCAACATAATAACGTAAAAGAGGATCAGTATCTGCAATTTCTGTAAGAGCATCCAATAATTTTTCTCTCTCTTCTATTTTTATCGGTTCAATTCTTGTTCGTAGTATTGGTACAGTCTTGTCATTCCATACATTGCATGGCAAAAGCTTTTCATTTCCTATAATATCGTTCAATCTTAATGTATTGTTAGGTATAATAAAAATATCTCCAGAACAAACTGTTTTTGTCTGTATCATTTCTCCATTTGAAGGAATATATATTTCTGTAAGTTTCACTTTCTTTTTTTCTGGCAATATAATTGTATCTCGTAAGTGTAATGTTCCACTGTAAAGACGCAAATAAACTAATCTTTGCTTATGGTCTGTATATTCAATTTTAAAAACCCTTCCACATAGTTCTGAATCATTCTCATTCATTTCAGGACAAAAAAGATTTGAAATAGCTTCGATGAGTTGTTGAGTCCCTATATTATTTCTAGCACTTCCATGGTATATAGGAAACAACGAACCTTTTTTAACACACCTATATTCTTCATACATTAATTCTTGTATAGTCAATTTTTCTCCTACAATATATTTTTCTAAAAGTTTATCATTTTTGGAAATTACAGGATCCCAATCATCTAAATCAATGATATTTTTAATTGATATTTCTGGAGTTAATGTTACATTTTGCATAACAATAATATCATTTGAAAGTTTTTCTTTGATATTTTGATAAATATTATTTAAGTTAATTCCATCCTGATCTATTTTATTTATAAAAATAATTGTTGGTATATTCATTTTTTGAAGTGCATGGAATAGTATTCTTGTTTGTGCTTGTACACCATCTTTAGCAGAAATTACTAAAATAGCTCCATCAAGAACAGATAAGGAACGATACACTTCTGTTATAAAATCTGTATGTCCAGGAGTATCTACAATATTGATTTTGTAGTCATTCCAATTAAAAGAAGTAACTGCTGCCTGAATTGTGATTCCACGCTGACGTTCTAAAAACATAGTATCTGTCCTTGTTGTTCCCTTATCTACACTGCCTAATTCTAAAATCGCTCCACTTGTATAAAGCAGACTTTCCGTTAAAGTCGTCTTTCCTGCATCTACATGAGCAAGAATACCAATGTTGATTATTTTCATTGAATTTCCCTCCCTACAAATTTATCTTTTAACTTAAAATCAATATTTGCTAATTTTGTCCTTTTAAACTATTCTCAAAATCAATTATCCACTTTTCTAATGTTTCTACTAATGCTAATTGTTGTTTGAACATTTGTTTTCCAACATTAGGAATATGTTGTCTATGAGATTGTCTTTCATTTAGCAATTCTTTTAATTCTAATATCTTTGATTTTATATTAGAAACAAGAATCTTTTTTTGTTCATCATCTACTAAATCTAAATTCGTAATAATAATATTAAAATCCAAATATAGACTAACATCATAATTTGAAATATCATTCATAAGTCTATTAAAATAATCATTACCTTTGTCAGTAATAGTATATACTGCTTTATCTGGCATATTTCCCTCTTTCTCTTTATGGCTAACAATATATTCTTTTGATTCTAATTGTAATACTTTCTTATAAATAGACTGTTCACTAATTCTTACCCATCTTGGTATATTACGATATTCTATATTTTTTTTAATATCATAAGCACTTTGTGATTTTTGTTTAATAAGTCCTAATAATACCAAATCTATATTTGACATAATCTCTACTCCTTACTTAATATAATCTGTAACGCCAAGTCTATTTCCAAATGGATCTTCAAACTCGACTGCATTACCAGTTCCAATTTTAAAAGGCTCACTCAAAAATTTTATACCATTATTCAACATTTCTTTATAGAAGATTGCAACATCTTCTACTTCAAACCATATTGTAGGCTTTAAATTCTCAAATTTATTTTTGTCTTTTAAAATTATTGCAGGTTCTTCATTTCCAATATTATAAGCAACCATTCCCTTATCAGAAAAATCAAATTTCTTTTTTAACCCCAATATTTCCTCATAATATCTTTTTGCTTCTTCCATATTATCTACAGGAAGAAAATAGTTGTCATAATTTTTCATATATTTAAGCCCTTCTTTCTACTACAAACTATACTACTATATTTTATAATAGTTATAATTAAATGTCAATAAATAATAAAAAAATAATTGCATTTAATTCGTTTATAATTCTTATAAAAAATAGATTAGTTGCACTGAACTAATCTATTTGTATAACTGCTTGTCGTACAAAAAAGACTGTCATTACTGACAATCTTTTCGGTAAATTACTATAAATCAATAACTATAAAATTGTAATTTCTTATTCTAATTCTTTTTTATGATTTAAGTGTATTCCTATATGTCCTATTCCTAATACTATTGTTGATATAATAAGAAATATATTTCTACCATATATACCTAGTAACAGAAATGCAACTACTGGCAAAGTAGCTCCTGCAACTGGTATTCCTAACAAGCTACTATACATATCTTTCATTGTTTTATTACTTTTAAAATATCTTATCCAATATATTTCGTATAAAATCATTATAATAAAGGCAATTAACAATATACTAGACCAGTTTGATATTTTATTTATATTAAAATCACTAAATATCAATGACAGACAGGTTACTAGCATTTCTCCAAGCCACTCCAATAGTAGTAATACTTTATTTTCATTTTTTACATATTTATCATAGCCTTTAGGCTTATTTTTACTCCATATAATATTTGGTAACATCAACATTAGTAAAAATATTAAACCTATATATGAAAATCCAAAGTGAATATTCATTAACTCATCTCACTTCCATATTGTAATTTGTCGGTGAGGTTCAATTAATATTTCAACTATATAATTTATTTTTATGGTATACATAACTGTTTACAATCTTTCCCATTTGTGCTATAAAAAAGATATACTGTAAATTACAGTATTCTGCAGTTTTAAGAATCTATACTTTATGAAAGGACGGTTGATGTTATGGCTAGAAACTATAACTGGAGAATCAAACGGGAATATTACAACCTCATCAACAATGGAATCAAGACCCTTGAAGTAAGGGTTGGATATCCTGATATTAAAAGAGTTCAAAAAGGTGATACAATCACTTTTAAGGACTATTCTAATATCAAGTTTGAGGTTATCCGTGTAACTCGCTATGAAGATTTCCCTGACATGCTCGACAATGAAGATTCTTCTAAGGCAATTCCTGGTGTTACCAAGTATAAAGCTTTGGAAATGTATCAGGAAATTTATCCTGAAGAAAAGGAAGCTTTGGGAGTCTATGTGTTTGAACTTCGTAAACAGACAAACGATATGAGGATTTGCACATTAAGCTCTCTTATCAACAACCATAATCTCTTTGGTAAATTTGCACAGGCTGCTTATTCTGTTACGGATTACATCTGTAAAGATTATCCTAAGCATTTTGAGTGGTATTGGGCAAAAGAAATTCCTAGAGTTTTTAATGGTACTGGCGAAGTTGTTATTTGCACAATTAATAACAATGTAGCTGGTGTAGCATTTTTGAAAAAGGATGACACCGAAAGCAAGATTTGTACTTTTCTTGTGGTCGAAGGCTACCGTGGTAAACATGTTGCAAGCAAGATGTTGGAGTGTGCTTTTAAGTACCTTGGTACTACCAAGCCTCTTATAACAATTGCAGACTACAAGATCCCAATGTTTGAGCCTATCATCAAGAAATACAATTGGGAGTTGACCCAAACCATGAGCGAAGGCTACTATAACAACTCTTCTCGTGAGTTAGTGTACAACGGAAAACTTCCCGAATAATTCTAAATCTGTCAAGGCAAAACAAAACACACTCTTAGATTCAACTGAATTTTTGAGTGTGTTTTCATTATATTTTTTCTATACGTATTCCTACTACACCATATTGTTTTTGTTTTTCTGGTGTATAAAATTCTTCTAATACATTTAGCAATTCTTGCTTAGTCATTGATTTATCAGCCATTATTTCTATATCAAAATCCTCAAATAATTCTTCAAATGTATTGTATCTTAATAAACCTATAACTTTAACTTTCATAGTCGTTTCTAATTCAGGTTCTTTTTGAAAAATTATAGTATCTCCAATATCAATTTTTTGTCTTTTTTCGTCATATAGCCTCAATTCTATTCTTTTTGTGCCATTGTTAATATAATCAAAATATTTAGGTTGTAATTTTAATATATGTTCCATCTTTTCTACCTCCAGTTAGTATTGTAGCATAAATATTTTTTTTTGTAAATATCTCTTCAAATCAATTTTTTAGTTTCATATTTTATAAAATTCCCTCACACCTTAAGTAATATATTTTCTATGTGAATTTTTTACATTATTTTGATTTACCATTGCATATTCCATTGTAGTATCTATTTTTATATGTCCCAATAATTTTTGAACTTGTTCTATTGGCATACCTTTATCAATAGCCATCGTTGCCATTGTTCTTCTAAATTTATGAGGATGAACTTTATTTATATTAGCTTCTTTTCCAAGATTTCTGATGGCTATTTCTACTCCAGATATTCCTAATCTGTTATATGGTTTTATAAGTGATACAAATAACGCTTCGTTATTATCAGTTCTCGTTTCAAGATATTTCTTTATATACATTTTGCTTTTTGCACTAAAATAAACTTCTCTTTCACTATTACCTTTACCTAAAACAATACAACTTCTTTCTTGAAAATTCATATCAGCTATATTTAATCTAGTAAGTTCTCCAACCCTCATACCAGTTGAAATTAATAGTTCTAATATTGCAAAATCTCTTACATTTGAACAAGTATCTCTCAATTTTTCTAAATTTTCATCTGTTAATGTTTCTTTTACTTTTTTTATTGCTTTTACTTTGTGAATCCTTCTAACTGGACTTTTGATAATATAATCTTCATTTTCCAACCAAGCAAAAAAACTTGATAATGTTCTTCTTATATTATCTATTGTTACCATACCAGCAGTTGAATTGTTTTTATAATTTGATAAATAATTTCTTAATGTTTCCGTTGTAATTTCATCTATTGGAAGATTTACAGTATCTAGCATTTTGCTTATATTATCTTTATAATATTTTAATGTTCTAACTGAACAGCCTTCAATTTCTTTTGATGATATAAATTTATTTAATATTTCTTGATTGTTCTTTTGTATTTCTTGTTTTTGGCTTTGTTCTAATATTTCAATGTGATAATTTAAACATATTTCTGTAAGTATCTCTTTTAATTTTATTCTTTGGTTATTGTCTAAAAATTCTCCTGTTGTATCAATTACTTTTTCAACAAACAATTCTCTCATGGCAATTACCTCCTTACATTTTTCCATAATTTACAATATATAGAACTCTACCTATATTATACAATATTTAATTAACATAATAAAAAATGAGCATATTTTATATACCCACCTCAAAAAATTATAATTTTTTATTTAAATTTTAAAATTCAACCTCAGCGACAAATTACTATTTATCTAACAAATCACTAAATTGTAATTTTTCTCTATCTTTCATCATCTAAAATTTGTATTTTAACAACTTCTGTTAATGGAGTAGGACTAATAGATGTAAGCATTTCGTCAGTAAAAGTAATTGCAATATTGTTTCCCACTTTGAAATCTGAAACTTTAATCTTTTCGCCTCTCCAAGTCATATCCATACTATTATCTACTTTAAAAGTGAAATTTCCTCTATAATTTATGTCGTTTATTTCTAGTCCTTTTACATTAATGTGGAAGCTACCATCATTGTATTGCTTTATACTTTCAATATTTGCATAAAATGTTTGCCCAACTACTTTCCTAATTGCTAAATCATTCTTTGGAGCATTTTGTTGCCCTATAAATAAACCAACTACAAAACTTACTCCTATAATTACTATCATTCCTATTACAATAAAGACTTTTTGTTTACTACTCATAAATATTCCTCTCTTTCTAATTTATAAATACAAATTACTATTTAGCGATTATCTTTAATTCGCCACAATTAATTTTCTTCATTTAATTCAAAGTTTTTCTTTTCTTCTTCAACAGCACTAATTAATTCTTGTTCTGTTGGCATATGTAATTTATACTCAGAAGAGAATATCGTTTTATTATCTTCTGGTAAAGTATATTTTACAACTGTTTCATTTTTATTTGTTGATAATAATATTCCTACTGTCGGATTTTCATCTTCTTGTTTTATCTCTCTATCATAATAATTAACATACATTTGCATTTGTCCTATATCTTGATGAGACACTTTCCCAATTTTTAAATCAATAATAACAAAGCATCTTAAAAGTCTATTATAAAAAACTAAATCTGGATAGAAATGATCTTCTTCTAGTGTTAATCTTACTTGATTTCCAACATAACTAAAGCCTTTTCCTAGTTCTAATAAGAATTCTTTTAAATGTTCTATGATATTTTTTTCTAAATCAGATTCTAAATAGTCTGTATTTTCTTTTATATCTAAAAATTCCAATACAAAAGGGTCTTTAACTAAATCTTTACTTGTTTTTAATATTTGTCCTTTTTCAGATAATTCTAATATTTTTTCTTTATCAGCAGATAAAGTTAATCTTTCATAAAGTAGTGAATCTCTTTGTCTTTGAAGTTCTCTAACACTCCATTTAGAGTTGATACATTCATTTAAATAAAAATTTCTTTTAGGTTCTTCATCTATTTTAATTAATTCCAAATAATGCGACCAACTCAATTTGGCAGACACTGTCTTCCAAATTGGATACATTAGGTAAAATTTTCTCATTGTTCTTAAATTCCTTGAAGAAAACCCTTTGCCAAACTCATTAGTTAATTTTTGAGATAATTTATCAAGTACAGCATCACCATAATTTGCTCTTTCATCACCTTGCTGTATTTCCATAATTGCTTTTCCTATATTCCAATATAAATTAAGCATTTCTGTATTTACAGTTTGATATACTTTATTTCTACTATTTATAACTAAATCTTTGATATTATCAAAAATATTATTTATTTCATTATCGCTTTTTATTAATTCATTACTCATTAGCTTCCTCCAATCATTTATATATTAAAGACTTCATATGCATAAATTATACAATAAATATGGGAATATTTCCATACTCCCATTGAAATTTAATAGGATTTCATATATAATATTTTTAGAAAGAGAGCGTTATGGTTCGTAAGCTGTTGCTTAACCGCTCCATAAGATAAAATCGTCGCACCAATCATCTCAAAAGCAAATAGTCCTTCTATTCATTTTGTAATTCATCATCCAAAACTACGAAATGCAATTGAGAATTTTATTCCACCAATTCTTGAATAAATTTAATAAAGAACTACTATTGAAGTAGTTCTTTATTCCTCATACTTAACTTCATTCATATAATTAAATCCACTCATAAAAGAATCATATGAGTAATCTCTCACTCTGCTTTCCATAACATCATTTATAGGTATAAGAGTATAATCTTTTAAAACTACATATTTATATGTAAATGTTAATATCTCATCATAGTATTTAGTTAACATATTAATCTTAACAGTAGTTGTAACTGTTTTATTTAAATTAGTATCAAAATAACTCATTATCTCATAGAAACCTTTATCAGTTTTAAGTATTCTCTCATTGTATATTCTAATTACTTTCTCACCTTCATAATTACCACTAACTTTATCAATAGTTGGGTATTTATCATTAGAATTATATAATAATCTATATAAAATATTATCTTTTACATAAACATAATTAGACACAAAGTCATAATCAATTTTTTTGCCAAGGAAAGAAGTTGAATATTCCCATTTAAGATAATCACTAAGTTTATAATCTGCATTTAGATACATATCATAGCTATCTCTAACTTTATTATCTAGATTTTCATCATGTAATGTATATAATGTATCATTATAATCAATAAATTTAATGTCTGCTCCATAGTTTGGTGTAATATTCATAACCTTAATATTTTTATCTATGTCATATACCTTTTTGTATTCAAATTCTCCGTTATCTAATTTTTGAGGATTGAAAATATATATTGAATTATTACTTATAAAGGCATATTCACTAAAATTAGTATCTTCGTTTAATATTTCTCCACCTTTTAATTTTAAATATTTTTTATCTGGATTAGTTGCTAATATTTGTTCTATTATTGTTTTTGGTTCATAAACCGTATTCTCCTTTAATTCTGGATTTTTATTTTTTATAACAACGATAATAATAACACTTATCATTATCACGGATGCTACAATAGCATAAATAATTCTTTTATTTTTCATAATGTCTCAATCCTCCTCTACTATCTATTATTTATTATTATTTAAAATATTAAAAAAAGCAACTTTCTACCAATGCTTTTCTGAGGAATAATTGTACACGTTTAATCCTAATCACCGACTCTTTAGTCATATATCATATAATACATATGATATAATAAATTACAAATTTAATTATTAATTTAGTTCCTTATTTAGTTACTAATTTAGTTATTAAGTGTTTTGTTTAAAGGAGATTTAGTTTGAGAAAAATTATAATTTCAAATTGAATGTATTCCTTTGGAAAGGAATGAAATTTATTATGAACAACAAATTAAAAAAGGAAATATCAATTCCAAAATATTCTTTATCTGAAGAACTAATAAGTGCAATTTCTCATGGAATTGGTGCACTTCTTAGTATTGCAGCATTAGTATTAACAGTAGTTGCATCTGCGAAACATCATAACGCAATAGCTGTTGTAAGCTCATGTTTATATGGAACAATGCTAATTATTTTATACACAATGTCAACTTTATATCATAGTTTCAAACCAACATGTAAAGCAAAAAAAGTGTTTAGAGTATTTGACCATTGTAGTATATTTTTACTAATATTTGGTTCTTATACACCATATGTTTTAGTTTCTTTAAATGGTGCTTTAGGTTGGACAATTTTTTCTATTATATTGTCTGTTACAATTTTAGGAATAACATTAAATGCCATTAATTTAGAAAAATATAAGATTTTATCTATGATATGCTATTTATGTATGGGATGGTTAATTATTTTTGCTTTTAAAGATATATGTAATTGTGTTGATAAAAATGGAATAGTTCTTTTAGTTTTAGGTGGAATAATTTACACAATAGGAGCTATAATATTTGGTCTTGGTAAAAAAATAAAATACATGCACTCAATATGGCACTTTTTTGTACTAGCAGGCAGTATTTTACAATTTTTTTCTATTTATTTATATGTAGTTTAATAAAATTTATTATATAACAAAAACTGTTAGAATTATGCAATATCATAATTCTAACAGTCTTTTTATTGTTCACTAATTTTCTACTCAAATAACTCTTTTATTTACCATTTTTATATTTAATATTTACAACATTTTTATTTATTATGAACATCAACTTGCATATATGGTATTTCAATTTCATTTTTATCTAAATCTAATTTTATAGTTCTTAATACAAATCTTTTTACAGTAAATTTATCTTCTGGTTTGCACCATAGTCTTATTTTATAATATATTGCAGAATCTCCAAACTTATTAATTCCAACGTATTTTGCGTCTTCTATATTATTATTTTCTTTTACTTTTATAATTATTTCGTCTATTATTTTTTCAATTTTTTGTGTATTTTCATTATATCCAATTGGAATATCTATATCCATTACATTTGAAATATTTAATGCTTGTGTAATATTTCTATTAGCAATTACTAAAATTCCATCTGTATTAATATCTTTAATTTTTGTAGCTTTTAACCCTAGTTCCAGAACTTTTCCTTCTACATCACCAATTCTTATTACATCACCTATTGAAAAATAATTATCTACAATTATATTAAATCCCATAATTATGTCTTTAAATGCATCTTGTAGAGCTAAACCTACTATGATAGATACTATTCCTAGTCCTGCTACTATTGATGTTACATTAATTCCATATATTTGTAAAACAAATATTAAATCAAATATTATTACTACATAATTTGAAATATGATTTAATAATTTTAAATATGTTTTTCTTTTTCTATAATTATGCATTTTTTGCTTTTCTATTATTTTTATTCTTCTATTTATAATTCTTTTAAATAACATAAGTATCATTATTGATATTATAACTGTAAGAACTGATATTATTAATTGTTTATTTAATAATGCATTTTTTATTTCTTCTAAACTCATATAGATATTCCTCCTTTTATATTTTTATATTATTCACCTTTAATTGTATTGATTTTAAATAACTTAAATATTTCAACAATAGCCGCAGGAGCTAAAACCAGGCAAATTGTTTCAACAATATTTTCAACTGGCATTGGAACTATACTAAATATATTTCTTAAAGCAGGCACTAATAATACAACAAACATTAATGAAGCAGATACTAAAATTGCAAGTATTAGTTTACCATTATTAAATATACCAGTTTTAAATATAGATTTACTATTATTTCTAATATTAAATACATGAACTAGTTCTGATAAAGCAAGAACAATAAATGCCATTGTTTGACCTATTGAAACACGTACTTGTTCTGTTGTCATACCTTCTACTTGTGGTACATTTTTTGTTCCTAAACCTATTATAAATGCTGCTAATGTTAATAAACCTATCATTAATCCTTGATATACAATTCTCCATGTCATTCCTTTTGTAAATATGCCTTTTTCTTTTTTGTTTGGCTTTTTATTCATTATATCTTTTTCAGCTGGATCAACTGCTAATGCTAAAGCTGGTAATGAATCTGTTACTAAGTTTATCCATAAAATATGAATTGGTAATAATGGTTCTATTAAACTTATATCTATTCCAAATTGTTTAGAAAGTAATGGTGCTATTAAAATAGCTATAAATAATATAATAATTTCTCCAACATTACTTGATAATAAAAATTGTATTGCTTTTAAAATGTTTCCATATATACGTCTTCCCTCTTCAACTGCAGAAACAATTGTAGAGAAATTATCATCAGTTAAAATTACATCTGCCGCTTCTTTTGAAACATCTGTACCTACTATTCCCATCGCACAACCAATGTCAGCTGTTTTTAATGCTGGGGCATCATTTACACCATCACCTGTCATAGCTACTGTTTCACCATTTGCTTGCCATGCTTTAACTATTCTAACTTTATGTTCTGGTGAAACTCTTGCATATACTGAAATTTTTCTAACTCTTTTTATTAGTTCATCATCAGACATTTCATCTAATTCATTACCTGTTATAGCCTCATCTCCATCTTCCATAATTCCTAATGCTTTTGCTATAGCTGTTGCTGTAATTTTGTGGTCACCAGTAATCATAACAGTTTTTATTCCTGCTGTTTTACATTTTGCAACAGCCACTTTTACTTCTTCTCTTGGTGGATCTATCATTCCTACCATACCAACATAAATCAAATCAGACTCAATGTTTTTCATTTCTTCTTTAGATGGCATATGATCTAATTCTTTATATCCCATTGCTAATACTCTTAATGCATTTTTTGCCATTTCTTCATTTTGAATAGAAATTTCTTGTTTGTAATTTCCTAAATCTTCTTTTATTTCACTATTAAATAAATACTTGTTACATCTTTTTAATAATTCATCAACTCCACCTTTAGTATATACTAAATATTTATTTCCTCTTTGATGAACTGTTGTCATTAATTTTCTATTTGAATCAAATGGAACCTCTTCAACTCTTGGATATGATACATAAAAATCTGGTGCAAAATTTAATTTGAATCCCATGTCAATTAATGCTGTTTCTGTTGGATCACCTGTTAACTCATTACTTGCACTTACTTTTGTATCATTACATAACATGCTTATATATGTTAATCTTTCTAAATCATCTTTTATGTCTTCATCTTTTATATCTTTCATATCAACTAGTTTTCCATCATAGAAAACTTTTTCAACTGTCATTTTATTTTGTGTTAAAGTACCTGTTTTGTCTGAGCAAATTACTGTAGCACTTCCTAATGTTTCAACAGCTGGTAATTTTTTTATTATGGCGTTTTTCTTAACCATTCTTTGAACACCTATAGCTAAAACAATTGTAGATACAGCAGCTAAACCTTCTGGAATTGCTGCAACTGCTAGGCTTACTGCTGTCATGAACATATCCATTGCATTTTTTCCATATAATAAACCAATTATAAAAATGACTACACAAATTGCCAAAGCTGCTATTCCTAATGTTTTACCTAATTTATTTAATTTAGTTTGAAGTGGTGTTTCAGATTTAACTGTATTACTTATAATACCTGCAATTTTTCCGACTTCAGTATTCATACCTGTTTCAACAACTATTCCTTTTCCTCTACCATATGTTATTAAACTAGAAGAAAATAGCATATTATCTCTATCACCAACACCAACTTTTTCTTCCTCTATTACTACAGCACTTTTTTCTGATGGAACAGATTCACCAGTTAATGATGCTTCTTGTGATTTTAAATTAATAGCTTCTATAATTCTTAAATCTGCTGGAACAAAGTCACCAGTGTCTAAGACTACTATATCTCCTGGGACTAAGTCTTTTGATGGAACTACAGTTAAATTACCATTTCTTACTACTTTTGCTGAATGGCTACTTAATTTTTGTAGTGCCTCCAAAGATTTTTCAGCTTTTGCTTCTTGAGCTACACCGATTATAGCATTTACTATAACCACTATTAAAATGATTATTGAATCTGTAATGCTTCCATCTTCAATATATCCTATAACACCTGAAATGATGGCTGCTATAATAAGAACTATAATCATAAAATCCTTAAACTGTTCTAAGAATTTTATAAACAAACTCTTTTTCTTTTGAGCTTGTAATTCATTATAACCATATTTTTCGCGATTGTTTGCTACTTGCGAATCTGATAAACCGTTTTCTTCTTGTATATTGAATTCTTTTAGTACCTCTTCTTTGGACTTATTGTACCAATTTTTTTTCATTATTAAATCCTCCCTTATTTTTCAAATGTTTTATTAATTTTTGTAAGATATTTTTACACTAAAAATCACCTCTCAGTATTGTTGAAATTTTATCATATGTGTTGTGGGGATTACAACTTTTTTTTGAAATTTTTGGTTAAGGTCTTTTAATTGTGCTTTTGCAATGGGACGCAAAATAAAATTTAATTATGCTTTTGCAATGGGTCGGCAAAATAAAATATATTAAAATTCCGTTTCTTTGCTGGTCGTTTTTGGGTGTTAAAATGTGTGAGTGCTCGCGCTACCAAACTGCGCATCCACTACATTTTAATATATTTTATTTTGCCTACTCTATAGTTTTTTGGTAGCAAGTGTTTGATTGGTAATGTAGGGATGTTATTTATATTATGGTTTTGGGTAATTTTAATATTCAGTGTGTTAGTTGGGAATTGTAAAGCATAAAAAAAGGCTTTCAAAAATATTTAGACAGTAAATTGCCTAAATATTTTTAAAAGTCTTGCTTACCTTTTTATAAACTATAAAACTAGGTTACTAACCAGAAATTTCGAATTGTTGATTAGTAGTTTTCAAGCTACTCCCTCTTAAAATAATTATATTTATCATTAGCGTATTATGTATATATTATATATTATGCTCTTGGATGTGTGTTTCTATACACATTTTTTAATCCTTCATCTTGGAATTGCATGTATACTTGTGTTGATGATATATCTGAATGACCAAGCATTGTTTGTATAGCTTTTAAGTCTGCACCATTTTGTAATAAATGTGTTGCAAATGAATGTCTTAAAACGTGTGGTGTAATGTCTTTAGTTATATGAGCTTGTTCTTTATAATATTTAACTATTTTCCAAAATCCTTGTCTTGTTAATCTTTTTCCATTTATATTAACAAATAATGATTTAACATTCTCATCTTTAATTAAATATGGTCTAGCTTCGTTAACATATTCTTTTAATGCTTTTAATGACATTGTTCCTAAAGGTATATTTCTTTGTTTTACACCTGTTTTACATGATACATAAGCTTCTTCAAAATTAACGTCTTCTATATTTAAAGAAATAATTTCTGTTACTCTCATTCCTGTAGCATAAGCAAATTCAAGCATTGCTTTATCTCTAATTCCCTTTAGATCTACATCTTGTGGTTGGTCTAAAAGTAATTCAACTTCCTTAGCTGTTAATATGCTAGGTACTCTTTTTTCTATTTTTGGTGCTTGTATATTATTAGTTGGATCTTGTAAAACTATTTTTGTTCTAACTAAGTATTGATAAAAAGATCTTATTGATGCTAAATTTCTTGATACTGTTGATGATTTTTTTCCAATATTTTGTAAGAATTCTAAATATTCTTTTACTATTTTTTCATCTACTTTTATATAATTAATTTGATTTTCTTCAACATATTTTTCAAATTGATTTATATCTCTTTTGTATGATTGAAGTGTGTTATCTGATAATTTCTTGTCATTTTGAAGAAACTCCAAAAATAATTTGATTTGCTTTTCCATTTTTTTAGCTCCCTTACATTAAATATTATTTGTAAACTTCATACAATTTACATAAACTATATATGTTATATCAAATTTTTGGTAAAAAGTAAAGAGTATTTTCATATTTTTTATATATTTTTATTAATTATATAAACATATCAAACTACTAGAAATATACACTTCTACTAGAGACGCTACTATTAACGGTACTATTAGTACTAAACATAATGTTGTATGTCTTATTAGTTCTGTTTTTACATTTGAATTTTTATTTTCTTTAATTAATGTTCTGTATAATTTTAAAGCACTTACGTTTAACATTAAAATTATTGGTATTACAATAATATTTTGCAAAAATAATGATGCTAGTGAAAATAGCATTCCGTTTCCATGGTCCTAAACTAGCTATTATTGCTGAAATTGTATATCCTATACAAAATCCTTTATATGAAGTTATAATATAAATTAAAGGTATTCCTATTATAGTTGAACCGGCTAACCAAATTATTCCCACAAATTTTAAATTTTCTATAATAGAGATTTTTGTTAATTTGTTTTTGTCTACTTCATATTTTTCTTCTTTAATTGTTTCTATAAAACTATTTATATAACCACTAATTTCACTTTTACTTTGTTCATTAGAATTATTTATAACAACAACTCCAACCATTACTCCAATTACAAAAATTATTGATAATATTAAATAATCTTTTAAATTTAAATTAATATGTTGCATTATAACATTTTTAAAATTACTTATATATTTTGAATTGTATCTTACATTTGTCCTCATCTGTACCTCCACATTATTACAGAAATGTTACTTTTTCTGTAGAATTTATTTTATACATAATGTGTATTCTTTAGTTTTCAAAATATGCAAATACAATTACAAAAAAATAAGTTTTAGAATTTTGTTTTTGAAAAAAGTTTTTTCAAACATTTTCAAAATATTAATTTTAAAAACTTATTTTTTAAAGCATTAATTTCTAAAACTTATTTTTCAAAATATATTTTTCTTAAAAGTTTACTTTCAAAATATACATAATTTTCGTACAGTTTACAGAATTCTACATTTTATATCCTGTGGATAATGTGGATAACTCTGTGAATAACTGATATTGCTATACTATTTTTTATTAGTTATCCACAGAGTGTTATATATTCTTTTTATGAAAACTTTACATTCAGTTTACATTTTGTCCGGCATTTTCATTCCAAGTAAACTAGCACCAATTTCAAGTATTTTTCCTGTTGCATATGTTATAAATATACGTGCATTTTTTATATCTGTATCTTCAACTATAATTTTATTATTATTGTAATAACTGCTGTAAGCTTTTGCAACATCTATTAAATACCTAGATAATATTGAAGGTTCATTTTTTTCTGTAACTTGTTTTAATATTTCTTCAAAATTATAAATTAGTTTTAATATATTTTGTGCTTCTTCATCTTGTAAATATTCTAATTTTATATTTCTAAAAATATCGCTATTTTGTATATCTTCAAATTTGTTTCCAGATTTTTCTATTATGCTTTTTGTTCTAACGTATGTGTATTGTATATATGGACCAGTTTCACCTTGGAAATTCAAAATTGTATTCCAATCAAAAATTTCATCTTTAATTCTACTGTTTGATAAATCATTAAATATTACTGCTCCAATTCCTACTTTTTTTGCTACTTCATCTTTGTTTTCAAGTTCAGGATTTTTCGTTTCTATAACAGTTTTTGCTCTTTGTATTGCTTCATCTAGTAAATCTTCTAGTTTTACTACAGTACCTTCCCTTGTTGACATTTTTCCTGTTGGAAGAAGAACCATTCCAAATGAAACATGTTCTAATCCTTTTGTATATTTTTCATCTATTCCTAATAATTTTGCTGTTTCAAATACTTGTTTAAAATGTAAGTTTTGTTCATATGATACTACATATAAAGCTTTATCAAAATCATATGTTCTTGATCTATATAAAATTGCTGCTAGGTCACGTGTAGCATATGTTGTTGAATCATTTGATTTTTTTATAATAATAGGAGTATTTATTCCTTTATCTTCTAAATTAATTATTTTTGCTCCTTGTGATTCTTCCAATTTGCCTGTTTTTTCTAATATGTCAATTACTTCTTGCATTTTATCTGAATAAAATGCTTCTCCATTCCATGAATCGAATTTTGAATCTAATAATTCATATACTCTTTGGAATTCCTTCAAACTTAATTGTTTAAATTTTTCCCATAATTCTACACAATATGGATCACCATCTTCTAATTTTTTGAAATTATTTCTACAATTTTCAAGAACTTTTTCATCTTCCTTGCATAAATTATTTATTCTTATATAAATATCCATCATTTGGTCTATTGGATTTTTTTCAAGATTATACTCATCTTTCCATAATTTATATCCTTCAATCATTTTTCCAAATTGTGTTCCATAATCACCTAGGTGATTTATTCCTATAGTATTATATCCTAAATATTTATATATTTTATATAAAGCTCCTCCTATTACAGTTGAACGCAAATGCCCTATATGAAAAGGTTTTGCTATATTTGGTGCTGAATAATCTATTACAATATTTTTTTCATTTCCTACATTTGATTTTCCATAATCTTCATTTTTTAACATTTCACCTATGACTTCACTTGCCATTTTTTGTTTATTAACGTAAAAATTCAAATATCCAGAAACAACTTCAACTTTTTCAATAATACTTTCATCTAATACTATTTTTTCTTTAATATCATTAGCAATTATAACTGGAGATTTTTTTAATTCTTTTGCTAATCTAAAACACGGAAAAGCATAATCTCCATTTGTACTATCTTTTGGAACTTCTATATAACTTTCCAATTCATTTTCATCAAGTTTTACTGCATTTGCAATAAATTTTGCAATTTCTTTTTTAAATTTTAACATATTTTTTCCTCCCTATTTTTATTTTTCATATACTTAATCATTTATATGACATTTTTATTATAATAAATTTTATTACAGCAATTTTTTTGTTGCATCATAAAAGGCAATAAGAAATTAAATTCTTATTGCCTAAAGGTGCTTTTACAGCACGGTACCACTTTAGTTATTTATATATTTATATATAAATCACTCTAAATCTCTATAACGGCGAGTTTTCCGTATTATTCTACTTTGTATATAACTGTTTTTTATAATACATTTCAAATAATCCCTAATAAGCTCTTTTCATATTATTTTTCACTATTGGCTTCCACCATTCCCAATTCGCTAGAGTTTCCAATAATACTACTCTCTTATATCAACAGTTTAATTTTTTTATTATTAATATGAATTTATTTTTCTACATCAAAACTTATTCTATTAAATATTTCTTGTGCAGATTTTTTACTTTCTTTGTTTCCAAGTATAAAACATGTATTAGAATCTTTTATTTTTATTATATAATTATACTCCTTATTGTTATACTCATAGAAAACATATTCAATAGTTTTATTGCTTTTTTCTTCAATAATTTCTGCATCATCCTCATCTTTTATTGCCTCAACATATGTATCATATAGTTCTTCTTTACCAAATGAACCTTTTGAAATTACATCATCATCTTTGCTAAATTCTATCGGTAAATCTGATGTCATATTATATCCGCCTGTTGTTTTTAATGTAATTTTTATTTTATCCCCTGTTTCAACATCATATGTATAAGATTTTTTTGTTTCACATCCAGTTAATAAAATTGCCATTGTAATTAATATACAGCCTAATACTAATAAACTTACTATTTTTTTCATTTATGCTCCTCCTAAAATTTTATATTGATATTATATGTAATTAATTATTTATTGTCAAGTATTTGCAAAAAATCTTACCAAGTATTGCTTATTCCCATTCAATAGTAGCCGGAGGTTTACCTGTAATATCATAAACAACCCTATTTACATGTTTTACCTCATTTACTATTCTACTAGATACCTTTTCTAAGATTTCATATGGAATTTTACTCCATTGTGCAGTCATAAAATCTGAAGTAGTTACAGCTCTTAATGCAATTGTATAATCATAAGTTCTTTCATCTCCCATAACACCTACACTTCTAATATTTGTAAGTACTGCAAAATATTGATTTATCTCTCTATTCAGTTTGGCATTTTCCACTTCTTGTCTGAAAATTGCATCTGCATTTTTTAATATTTCTAATTTTTCATCTGTTATATCTCCTATAACACGAATTGCTAATCCTGGTCCTGGAAATGGTTGACGATATACTAAGAATTCTGGTAATCCAAGTTCTATTCCTACTTTTCTTACTTCATCTTTAAACAAATCTCTTAATGGTTCTACTATTTCTTTAAAATTCACATGTTCAGGAAGTCCACCTACATTGTGATGGCTTTTAATTTTTGCTCCTACACCAACACCACTTTCTATTACATCTGGATATATGGTTCCTTGTACTAAATAATCTACAGTACCAATCTTTTTAGCCTCTTCTTCAAACACATGAATAAATTCCTCACCAATTATTTTTCTTTTTTGCTCAGGATCTGATATTCCTGCAAGTTTGTTTAAAAATCTTTCTTTTGCATCTACTTTTACAAAATTAACATTAAAGTTTTTAGTAAATATTTCTTCGACCTCTTTTGCTTCATTTTTTCTTAATAATCCATGGTCAACAAAAATACATGTTAAGTTATTACCAATAGCTTTATTAACTAATGCAGCTGCAACTGAAGAATCTACACCTCCAGATAACGCACATAATGCTTTTTTATTGCCTATTTTCTTTCTTAAATTTTCTATAGTCTGTTCAGCCAAAGAACTCATTTTCCAATTTCCAGCACATCCACAAATAGTGCATACAAAATTTTTTATAATATTAATTCCATTTTCTGTATGATTAACTTCTGGGTGAAATTGAATTCCATATAGTTTTTTTGAAATATTTTGCATTCCAGCAATTGGACAAAGTTCAGTTTTTGCAATATTTTCAAATCCTTGTGGTGTTTGTTCTACAAAATCCGTATGACTCATTAAACAATTATTTTTATTTTTAAAACCATTAAATAACTTTGAACTGTTTTTTATACTAACATTTGTAACACCATATTCGCGTTTATCAGCTTTTTTAACTTTTCCACCAAGCATGTATGTCATAAGTTGCATTCCATAGCAAATTCCTAAAATAGGTATACCTAATTCAAAAATTTCTTTGTCACATTTTGGTGCTCCATTCTCAAAAACACTAGCTGGTCCACCAGTGAAAATAATTCCTTTTGGCCTTTTTTCTTTAATTTTTTCTATACTAGTATTAAATGGAACAATTTCTGAATATACATTACATTCACGTACTCTTCTAGCAATTAGTTGATTATATTGTCCATAAAAATCTATTATTAAAATTAATTCCTTTTCCATGTTTTTCCTCCTATTCTTCTGCTTGCATATTTTTAAGAACTACATCATGTGCACTTCCTTCTTTAATACTAATGTTAGAAACTAAAGTTAATCTAGCCTTTTCATGTAATTCAGGAATACTAATAGAACCACAATTACACATGGTTGATTTTATTTTACTAACAGTAATTGCTAAATTTTCTTTTAAAGAACCTGCATATGGAATATAAGAATCTACGCCTTCTTCAAAAGAAAGTTTATTTTTCTCAGTTTCACCTAAATCATATCTTTGCCAGTTTCTAGCACGGTTTGAACCTTCACCCCAATATTCTTTATAAAAGTTTCCATTCATTTTTACAACACGAGTAGGGCTTTCATCAAAACGAGCAAAATATCTCCCCATCATTACAAAATCTGCCCCCATTGCTAAAGATAATGTAATATGATAATCATGTACTATTCCTCCATCTGAACAAATTGGAATATATATACCTGTTCTTTCAAAATACTCATTTCTAGCATCTACTACATCCATTAAACTACTTGCTTGTCCACGTCCTATGCCTTTTTGTTCACGAGTAATACATATAGAGCCTCCACCTACTCCTACTTTTATAAAGTCAGCACCAGCTTCAGCCAAATAATAGAACCCTTCTTTATCAACTACATTTCCTGCACCTATTTTTACATCTTCACCATAATTTTTTCTAATCCACTCTATTGTATTTTTTTGCCACACTGAATATCCATCAGATGAGTCCAAGCAAATTAGGTCTACTCCTGCTTCTACTAGTGCTGGAATTCTTTGTTCATAATCTCTTGTATTTATTCCTGCACCTACTATATATCTTTTGTTTTGATCTAACAATGAATCTGGGTTATTTTTTCTTTCTTCATAATCTTTTCTGAATACAAGATATTCCAAATTATCGTTTTCATCCAATATTGGCAAACAACTTATTTTGTTATTCCATATAATATCATTTGCTTCTGATAAACTAATTCCTTTTTTTGCACAAACTAAATTCTTACGTGGAGTCATATACATATCTATTGGATCTTCCATATTTACTCTTGATATGCGGTAGTCTTTATCTGTAACTAAACCTATTAATTTTCCATTACTTGTTCCATCTTCTGTAATTGTTACTGTTGAATGACCTGTTTTATTTATTAGTTCAATTACTTCTTTTATTTTTGTTCCACTTTTTACATTTGAATCACTGTCTATGAAACCTGCTTTATGCTTTTTTACTCTTCTTACCATCTCTGCTTGTGATTCTATTGATTGTGACCCATAAATAAAAGAACATCCACCTTCGCGCGCCAAAGCAATAGCCATTTTTTCTCCTGAAACAGCTTGCATTATAGCAGAAACGAACGGAATGTTCTCATAATATTTTGGTTGCTCACCTTTTTTAAATTTCACTAATGGTGTTTTTAAACTTACATTACTTGGTATACATCTTTCGTCTGTTAAATTTGGTATTAATAGAAATTCATTAAATGTTCTTGATATATCTTTTAGAATTTTGGCCATTTTATTTTCCCCCTTTTATGATTATTGTTAACAATTTTAACATATGAGGTTAATTCTTGGCAATACTTTATTTAAATTTATATTAATATCTAACTATAATATATATAGCAATTATAATTTCTAAAATCAAAATTATAGGAAATCCTACATAAAACCTAGGCTTTTTAGTTTTATGTCTAAACGCGTACATTCCTAAAATTCCACCTATTCCACCACCTAACAACACCATTGAAATCAATGTTTGTTCAGGAATCCTCCATGCACCTCTTTTAGCTTTCCATTTATCTATTCCCATAGATAAGAATGATACCAAATTTATTATTAATAGATAAATTATTATATTTTTAGGTGTTAAAACTTCTATTAAACTCATTATTCCTCCTTTATATAACACTTTAGTTTTAGTAAAAATAATTTTACCCAAACAAACTCAATTGGTTACTTTCACTCATTCCATCAAGTAACCCTACTCCTCTCATTGTTTCAATTGCGACTTTTCCGACTTTAGCACGAATTCTTAGTTCATCAATAGACATAAATTCTCCATTTAAAGCTGCCTTGTAAATATTTTCTGCATCTATTGGTCCTAATCCAGGTATAGCATCTAATGGAGGTCTAATCCCTTCATCTTCCATTAAGAATTTTGAATGATGTGATTTATATAAATCAATTGGTAAAAAATTTATACCTCTTTCATACATTTCTAAAACAAGTTCTAGAACAGGATACATTTCTTGCTCTTTGTTTGAAGCTGCATTTCCTGCTAATTCTATTTCTTTCATTTTATTTTTTACACGTTCTTTTCCATGGCACATTATTTCACTATCAAATTGTTTTGCTCTTATTGAAAAATATGCTGAATAATACGCTTTTGGAATATGTACTTTAAACCATGCTATTCTAAATGCCATTGTTACATATGCTGCAGCATGGGCTTTTGGGAACATGTATTTAATTTTTTCACAAGATTTTATATACCAATCTGGTACATTATGTTCTTTCATTAATTCTTTATATTCAGCCCATTTTTCTGGGTCTTTTAATGCTTTACCCTTACGAACTGTTTCCATTATTTTAAATGCTGGGTTTGGTGGTAAGCCTTGTTTTATTAAGTAAATCATAATATCATCCCTACAACATATTGCTTCATTTAATGTAACTGTTCCTGCTTCTATTAAGCTTTGAGCATTTCCAAGCCATACATCTGTACCATGTGATAGACCTGATATACGAATTAATTCATCAAATGTTGTTGGTTTTGTATCAACAAGCATTCCGTCTAACAAATTTTGTTCCAAATTCTGGAACTCCAAAGCTTCCTACTGGTGATTTAATTTGTTCTGGTGTTATTCCTAAAGCCTCTGTTGATGAAAATATAGACATTGTTTCTTTATCATCTAATGGTATTTTTTGTGGATCAATACCTGTAATATCCTGAAGCATTCTTATTATAGTAGGATCATCATGACCTAATATATCTAGTTTTAATAAGTTTTGGTCTATAGAGTGATAATCAAAATGTGTTGTTATAATATCAGAATTAGGGTCATCCGCTGGATGTTGAACTGGTGTAAATTCATATATTTCTCTTCCTTTTGGAACAACTATAATTCCACCCGGATGTTGTCCGAGTTGTTCTTTTTATTCCTGTACACCCTTGTGCAATTCTTACAATTTCAGGTTTATTAACAGGTACTCCTCTTTCTTCATAGTATTTTTGAACATATCCATATGCAGTTTTGTCTGCAACAGTACCAACTGTTCCTGCTTTAAATGTTGTTCCTTTTCCAAATATAACTTCTGTATATTTATGTGCTTTTGCTTGGTATTCTCCGTGAAAAGTTTAAGTCAATATCTGGTTCTTTGTCACCATTAAATCCTAAGAAAGTTTCAAATGGTATATCCATTCCATCTTTATCATATTTTGTACCACATTCAGGACATATTTTGTCTGGTAAGTCGAATCCATTTTTATAACCATAATCTGTAAAATCTGAGTGTTTACAATTTGGGCATCTATAATGTGGTGGAAGTGAATTAACTTCTGTTATTCCTGTCATATTAGCAACAAATGATGAACCAACTGAACCTCTTGAACCTACCAAATATCCATCTTCATTTGACTTCCATACTAATTTTTGAGCAATTATGTACATAACTGAGAATCCATTTTTTATAATTGAGTCTAGTTCTTTATCTAATCTTTCTTGAACAATTTCTGGTAATGGATCTCCATATAATTCATGTGCTTTTGTGTATGCAATATCTTTTATTGTTTGTTCACAATTATCAATATATGGTGGACATTTTTCTGGTGAAATTGGGCTTATTCTTTCACACATATCTGCTATTTTATTTGTATTTTCTACAACAACTTCATATGCTTTTTGTTCACCTAAATATTGGAATTCTTTAAGCATTTCTTCTGTTGTTCTTAAATATAATGGTGCTTGTTCATCACTATCTGCATATCCTTGACCTGCCATTAAAATTCTTCTATATATCTCGTCTTGCGGATCCATAAAGTGCACATCACAAGTGGCTACTACTAATTTTTCTAATTTTTCTCCTAATGAAACTATTTTTCTATTTATATCTTCAAGTGCATGAACATCTGGAACTGTTCCATTTCTTACCATAAACATATTATTGCCATTTGGTTGAATCTCTAAATAATCATAATCTTTAGCAATTTCTTCTATTTCATCATCTGGTTTTCCAGCAACAATTGCTCTATACAATTCACCTGCTTCACAAGCACTTCCTAATATTAAGCCTTCTGAATATTTTTTATATATTGATTTTAATATACGTGGTTTTTTGTAAAAATAGTGTAAATGCGAAATTGATATTAATTTATATAAATTTCTTAAACCAACATAATCTTTAGCTAAAATAATTGCATGATAACTTGGAAGTTTTTTATAAGCATCTTTTGAATTTCCATCATCTGAAACTATATCGATATCATCAATTGTTTTTGCACCTTTTTCTTTAAGCATTTCCATCATTACATTAAATACTTTTACAGTTGTATCTACATCATCTAAAGCTCTGTGAGCTACTTCTACTTTTATTCCAAGTTTTTCAGCAATTAATCCTAATTTGTATTTTTTGAATTCTGGAAATAATGCTTTAGATAATCTTAATGTATCTAAATATGTATTATTTAGAGTATAACCTAATTGTTTTCCATGATATTTTAAAAATGGAATATCAAAATCTGCATTATGTGCAACCAGTACTGAATCTCCTATAAAATCTAGTATTTTAGGAAATACTTTATCTATTGTTTCTGCATCTTTTACCATGTCATCTGTAATATTGGTAACCTCTACAACTTTTGGTGGTATTGGTTTTTCAGGATTTACAAAACATGAAAATTCGTCAAGTACTTCTCCATTTTTTATTTTCATTATTCCTACTTCTGTTATTTTTTCAGTTCTAAATGAAAGTCCTGTTGTTTCTAAATCTAGTACACAATATGTAGTATCTATGTCTTGTCCTTTTGAATATGCTACAATTGGTGTTTTATCTGGAACTAAATATGCCTCAACACCATAAATCACTTTCATATCTGGGTTATTAAATCCCAACAATTTATGTGCCTCTGGAAATGCCTGCACAACACCATGGTCTGTAATTGCTATTGATTTCATTCCCCATTTCATCGCTCTTTTTATTAAATCTTTTGCTGATGTCATACCATCCATTTGACTCATTTGAGTATGCATATGTAATTCTACTCTTTTTACTGGTGCTTCATCTTTACGTACTACCTTTTTCATTCCTTGAGTTTCTACAACAATATTTGCTATTGCCCCTAATTCTTTTGCAAATGGGTCAAATTGTACATTTGCTGATACACGCACACCTTTAGCATCTTTTAGTCTTTTTAAAATATTTTTGCTTTTATCAGCCTCAGCAAATATTTTACATGTAATTGTACTACTTCCATCATATACATCAAATGGTATTAATACTTTTCCTGTTTTTAACTCACGGGTATCACCCATATTAACAATTTCACCATCAATACATGCTTTTCCTGTATCTATTGATAAATCTACTATTTTTAATAATGGATCTTTTATATTTGCATTTCTTCCGTAAATTACTGGTGATTGTTCTTCATCATCTACTAACACTGAATCTGGTTTTGGTGATGTATTTCCTGATGATGTAGAATTATTTGGTGTTGTTTTATTTACTCCTGAATTTGAATTTCCATTTGAAGTTGTTCCATTTTGACCATTGTTTTGATTTCTTCTAGCCAATAATTCTTGTTCTCTAGCCTCAACTTCTTTTCTCTTTTCTGCCATCTCTTCTCTACGTTGTTTTTCCGCTTCTATATTTGCCTTTTTTATAGCCTCAGCTTCAAGCATTTTAGATTTTTGTTTATATTCATTAACTTTTTCTTCTGATTGATTATCAAAATATTTTATTTTATATCTTTTACCATAAATATTATAAATAATTTCAGAAAAAATGTTATCCATTCCTCTAGCATATAGTATTTCAGAACCTTTTAATTGTAATTTGATATTAATAGTATTTTCAGAATCAGGTATAACTTCTGAATTTTTTAATAATGCTTTTACTGATGGATATTTATATGCCATATAATTTATAATATCTTGCCATTTTGCAATTATATCTACATTTGGCTCTTCCCCATACTCTATTTTTATTATTACAATTTCAAATTTAAATCTATTAATTAAATATTCTTCAAAACTATGTATATCCTTTATATCAATAGTTTCATTTGATTTAAGTAACATTTCAAATCTATTTGTTTTTTTATATAAATTTGCTTTTTTTATTATTGCCTTTTTCAGACTGCTTGTATTCTGAAAATCTGGAAATATTTGTTCTATTAGTTTTTCAATAACATCACTCATTTTGCATTACTTCCTTTTTTTGTTGTTCGTTGCTATTTTATATTATTTTTAGGAAAATAGCAATACAATAAAATTATTAAATATTTCTATCACCTCTCATTTGGCTCAATAATATTTTCCTTTCCGCCCTTGAAACTAGCCCCAAAACATGATAAAATATAAAGGTAAAATTTGTTAAAGGAGGACTTATGTTAGAATTAAAAAATATCTCATTTGCAAGAGATAATAAACAAATATTAAATAATATAAATTTAAAAATAGATTCAAATAAATTTACTGTAATAACCGGACCTAATGGTTCTGGAAAATCAACACTTGCAAAAATTATTATGGGAATGGAAACTCCAGATTCTGGAAAAATATTTTTTGAAGGAAAAGATATTACTAAATTACCAATTAATGAAAGAGCAAATTTGGGTATTGGCTTTGCATTTCAACAACCTGTAAGGTTTAAAGGATTAACTGTTAAAGATTTAATTGAAATTTCTTCAGGTAATAGTATTAAAATGAATGAGGCTTGTAACTATTTAGCTGATGTTGGACTTTGTGCAAAAGAATATATTAATAGACAAATTGATTCAAAGCTTTCTGGTGGAGAGTTAAAAAGAATTGAAATTGCTATGCTTATTGCCAAAAATTCAAAACTTACAATTTTTGATGAACCTGAAGCCGGCATTGATTTATGGAGTTTCAATAATCTAATAAACGTTTTTGAAAAAATGAAGTCAACTTCTGAAAATACTATTTTAGCTATTTCACATCAGGAAAGAATTTTAAATATTGCTGATGAAATAATAATTTTAAAAGATGGAGAAATTGTTGATAAAAGTAATTCTAGTAATCTAAAAAACATATTATCTAACAATTCTATTCATTGTAAAAAAATATAAGGAGGTTTATTCATGGATAATATAGAAAAAAATTTATTAAAAACTATAGCAGACATAGAAAAAACTCCTATGGGTGCTTACAATATTAGAGCTAATGGTAAAGGTATTGAACGTAATACTACTGAAAATATAAATATTATTACAAAACAAGACAAGCCTGGAATTGATATTATTGTTAAAGAAAATACTAAAAATGAAAGTGTTCATATTCCAGTTATCTTAACACAAAGTGGACTTTCAGACATGGTATATAATGATTTTTATATTGGTAAAAATGCTGATGTTGTTATTGTTGCAGGATGTGGTATTCACAATTCTGGATGTGAGACTGCTCAACATGATGGAATTCATACATTTTACTTAGAAGAAGGTTCACATGTTAAGTATATAGAAAAGCATTATGGTGAAGGAGCTGGAACTGGTAAAAGAATTTTAAATCCACAAACTATTGTTAATCTAAAAAAAGGGTCAACTTTAGAAATGGAAACTGTTCAAATAAAAGGTGTAGATTCTACTATTCGTACTACAAATGGTAATTTAGAAGATGATACTACTTTATTAATTACTGAAAAAATAATGACACATGATAATCAATCTGCTAGCACTATTTTTAATGTAAATCTAAATGGTAAAAATTCTAGTGTACAAGTTACATCAAGAGCTATTGCAAAAGATAGATCCACTCAAGAATTTACTTCAAATATAATTGGAAATAATGAATGTTTTGGACATGTTGAATGTGATGCAATAATTATGGATAAAGCTAAGGTTACTTCTACTCCTCAAATTGTTGCAAATAATATTGATGCTAACTTAGTTCATGAAGCAGCTATTGGAAAAATTGCTGGTGATCAAGTTACTAAATTAATGACTCTTGGTCTTTCTGAAAAAGAAGCTGAAGATTATATTATTAGTGGATTTTTGAAATAATAAGAAATGCAAAAAATAAGAAAATGATTAAGATTTTTCATTAAATTTTAATCATTTTTTATTTTTTCAACTTTTATTTTTATAATCTATTTTTTCTATAAAAACTTTTTCATTTGTTCAATATTATCAGTTTGAAATGTAATAAACTCGTTCAAAATATCTTTAACTACTTGTTCAGTATTTGGATTTTGATTTAGCAATTCTTGGCATTTTTCAACCCCCATCGAATTTCCTTGTAACATAATTTTTGCAATATTATTATTACTTTTATCATTAATAGTATTCATTTGAATTCCAGACCATGTCATCATTTTAGTAGCAACAGTTTCATCATCAGGTATTTCTCCATATTTTTCAAATTCAGTATTTACTTTGTCTAATAATTTTCCATACCCTCTATATTGTGTACTTAAATTTTCTCTCATATTAGTATCTCCAACTTTTGATGAAACATAATTTATTGAGTTCATTCCCATTTTTGCGGCTTTTGCCATTTCATTTAAAATATTTAATGATAAAGTTCCCCATTCATAACCAGCCCAATCAAGATTATTTGACTTTAACCAATAATAATTAATTTCATGATGTGATGTTTCTCCCCAAGCTCCTAAGAAATCAATATACATAATTGTATTATTATTGACATAAGCAAAATTATTCCATCCATCCAGATATCCTATCGGGTCAGCAATCTGCCACTTGCCGAGATCGGCGCGATAGTTACGCAGCAGGAAGCTGTAGCCGAGTCCGTCAACTTCGGGCTTGCCGGTGAAGAAGTTTACGGCGAGGTTGGGCTTTTCGCCGGGCTTGAGTTCGCCGAAGGCGTCGCGGTCG
>OIGD01000860.1_pt1 | contig 32550 bp, 27 predicted proteins | sample 1582211 | NCBI WGS metagenome assembly OIGD01 (sample SAMN04414078, study PRJEB24778) | human gut metagenome | material: faecal | host: Homo sapiens
GCGGCAGGACGGCGCGGTGAGGCGTTGCGGTAAGGCGGAGGACGCGAGGTTTGGCAGCGAGTGCCGGGCACGAAGCGGCGGTTTCGCGAAACATAGAGGATTTTCTGCAGGCGTGCGAGCGCAGGCAGAATTTAGGCGGGTGGAGTCAGAAGAAAAAGCAATATTTTTTCTCTGGAGCCCATCAGAAGGATTCAGAGAGATGAAGCACCGCTTATGAAGATACCCGAGACCAGACGGTTTCGGGTATCTTTTGGTATGGGGACGTGTACGCGGGCGGGGTTACTGTTCGACGCGGACTTCGCGGCAGACGGTGCGGCAGCGGCGGACGCCATTGTCGCAAGGGATATAAGTAACCGTCGGCGCGGGAACGTCATAAACCTGATAGGTGGTAACGACGGTCTGCACCGCAGTTTCCGGACAGCACTCGGAAGCGCCGACGAAACACGGACAGCTCGGGCATTCCGGTTCGCACGGCACGGGCTGCAAATAGACCTCGCGGGTGCAGCCTGCCAGCGCCAACGCCGCCAGTCCCGCCAAAATGTATGACTTGTTCAGCATAATCTGCTCCTTATCTGTTCCATAACATATTATTTACCTGATAAGATATATCCTTTTTTGCCAAAAGTCAAATTTTTTTTGGGTTGACTAATTGAAAAATATTGTCTATATATCTGGGCAGAGTGATATAATTCTAGTGTTTAATTTTTATATAATTCCTATTATGAACAACAAAATTATCAGCCTTATCGAGCGGAATGCCGATAATGAGCTAAAGGCTTATTTTGAGAGCCTGACAAGTGAACATCCCCTGGATTTGCATGAAGAACTGGTTTTGCTGGAGCATTTTTCTCCCGCGGCCGTTAAGAGCTACATCAACCGTTTCCGTTTTTCCAAAGACGCGGAAAAGGTTTTTGTCCAAATAGCCCCGGCCGACATCCGGCTGACGTATCTTAACTATTACGGCCTGACGGAGGAAACCCAGCGTTGCCTTATTCATTGCGATAAGGTGGAGGCATTGCGCGACTTTGCCAAAATGCGCCGCCTGGCCGACCCGGAATATCTGATTAAAATCGGGAGCAACGAGGTAGTGCGCGTGTATCTGGCGTTTAATCCGCTGGAAAACGACGACCAGGTTTATGCTCTGCTGCACCGGGACAATCCGTCTTTGTTTGCGGCGTATGCCAACAAATGGGTTATCAGCGAAAACGTGAAACGAAAGATTGTCGAAGAGCGCAACTATGCGGCGTTTAAGACCATCGTGTACCGGTTTTACCGCCTGTTTCGCAAAAAAGCGGCCAAGGCCAAAGACTTCGGCAAGCTGATGGAAACGCTGGCGGCGGAAGCCCTGCCGGCGGAATTGCAGGTTGAAGTTCTGACGTCGTACGACCGGGACCTTATCCAGCTGCTGCTGATGACATGCCCGCTGGCGGCGGAAGCGCAAGAGGTGTTGTGGAAACGCAATTTTGACGCGGAATGGCTCAAGCTGCATGTGGAACATCTGTATTGCATGGGCGGTTACCGCTTTGCGCCGGAGAACGAACAGAAGCTGTTTAAAGTGCTGGCGAGCAAGAGTTTGGACGACTGCCTGACGCAATTCCGGCACCGGGACGACGTGAGCTTTGTCAAGTTTGCGACGCCGGCGGCGGTTAAAAAGTACGTGGCGGGCTATTGGCTCAGCGACGACGCGCAGGTGGCGCTGATTAACCGCGGCAACGGGGAGCTGATAAAGGAACTGATTTCCCGCTACAGTCCCGAACACGGCATGTGCTGGCAGGCGGAAGTCGAGCTGGTCAAGCTGGGGGCAACGGAAGCCGTGCGGCAATACATCGCGTTTCATTCCATGTGCTGGGAGGCGCTGTCGCTGCTCAAGGAAAATTTCCCGGCGGTGGCGGAAGAGTATTATGCGAAGCACCCGTACTAGCGCCTTTCCCGTAACGGGAGGGCGAACGAAAGAAAAGCTGCCTGTATGGGCGGCTTTTTTTATTTGACTTTTGAGTTACAGGTTTATATGCTGTTTGTAAGCAGTGGGGCTAAACACTGCCCGAGTATTTTTCACACTCTGTTGTTAGCGGTATTGGATATGTATCGTTAACGTTATATAATTTATTTATGTAACAATATCCCCGGCTATGGCCGTTTTTGTTATGGTCGGGGAGCCCTTAACGTATATCTGAAGGTTAAGGGAGCTTTGCTAACAACAAGCGTGAAAACTCCCCGACCGCCTTTTTAGGCGGTATTTTTTTACTTGCATTTTGTGTAATTTAATATATAATTTTTTGTATGGGTTTTTCACCCCAGTGTTGTTAGTTATTATTGTGATAGATATTGCTCTGTAAAACACGGAGATTGTTGTTATATCCATATATGACCGGGAGCTTATAACGTATGTCCAAAATCTCGGTTTAAAGGTTATAGGTACCACTTCTAACAACATGGTGTGAAACTCCCGGTTGCCTCATAGTCAGGCAGCCGTTTTTTTGTATTCGGAGGGCAAGGCAATGAAAAGGATTATGGCGATTTTTATGTTGTTGTTAAGCGGGTGCACGCTCAAATATATGGAGGAGGGGCTGGCGGCGCTGCGCAATCAGCCGGTGCAGACGGCATTTGCGGTGCTGGGGTATCCGGACAACGAGGTGCGTCTGCGCGACCGGACGGTTTATGTTTGGAATTATTCGACTTCCTACACCTATCAGTCGCCGTATGAAGAAGCGACGCATATGACGATGACGGCGTTACAGTTCGGCACAATGTTTATCAACGGCACAACGTCGGGATATCGGACACAGGTGGCGCAGGGAACGTGCCAGGTTAAGGTGGTCGTGAGCCGGTACGGATATATTATAGATACGGATTTTCACGGCTCGGCTGCGGGATGCGGGGAGTATGGCGAAAGACTGCGCCAATATCTTTACCCCAAGGGCAATGGCCTGTTTTAGACAGGGGGAAAAGGACGGCTGTGCGGTTTTAAGTCCGGGGCAGCTGGCTGAGGGAATTGTGCGAACGGGGCTTTTAAGTCCGGGGCAGCAAGGCGGATTTAAGTCCGGGGCGGCTGCCGCGGCGCGCCGACGGGCGGGAGCTGCCTTTCCAGCTCATAGAGGGCGCGGGCGTCTTCCTTGTATTGGCGCGAAAGGTAATAACCGTCATCGGCGGTTTCGCGCAGGCGGATTTGCTGTTTCAGGCGGGCGATTTTCTGCTTGATATTCATATACTTTCCTTTTCTGTATATTAATTTTCATAATATATAGGTGTTTCGTATATTGATTTCAATATTTTCGCATTGGCGCCGATGGGCAAAATGCGGCAGAAAAGCGCTGATTATATAGCCGAATATATGGACGATGTTGATAACTCGGGACGGGCGCGGCGGGCGGTCCGGTGTGCGTGCGGATTTTACCGGGCGGAAGGAACGGGCTCAGCCGGCAGGGGCGCGGCGGGTTACAGCGGACGGCCGGAAAGGCAGAAGACGGCGCGGCCGAGGATTTTTACCTTGTTCTTTTTGTGGTACAAATCCTGATAGCGGGGGCTGTCGACTTTCAGCGCGTAGGTGTCGGCGGCGGTTTTTTGCAGGCGTTTAATCTGGACGTCGCCCCCGGTTTCGATAACATAAATGCCGTCGCCGCTGTAATCGCAGACGCCGGAATCGAACATAACAAGGCTGCCGTTGGGGAGCGTCGGTTCCATATAGTCGCCGTCGAGGCGGATAAAACGCAGGCTGAACGGGTTGCCCGCGCACCAGCTGCCGAATTCTGCAAAATTCAGCACCATACGCCCGACGACGTTGTCGCGGAGCTCGGTTCCCGGGCGTGCGGCGCAGATGTCTATCGCCACAAAATCCGCCGCCGAACCGGTCAGGTCGTCGTTTTCAAAGAGCGGGGGCAGGGCGGCGCCGCTTTGCAGAAGCTCGTCGTCAATCAATTCTTTTTCGCTGATGTTTAACAGCTGGCAGACTTTTTTGCGGTCGACTTCGTTCAGCCGCTTGGGAAAGCCGTATTTGACATACTGCTGGATGTATGAGTCCTTGCGCCCGATTTTCAGCGATACTTCGCGAAAGGTGTGGTTGCTGTCCAAGATATACTTTTCCAGCCGTTTGCGGATTGTTTGTAAATCTGCCATAGTAATATCTCCTTTTTATGCTACGCTATCAGAATAATTTTTTTTGCCAAGTATGTTTTTTAATATTGACAATGTATTAATTATCATATATTAAAAGTGCCTAAAAGTCAAGCCCAATTTTTGCAGTATATACAGGGTTATATATCAGGCTGTATGCAGGGCGCGCGCGGGAGTGTGCGGAGCGTGCAGGGAGCCGGATGCAGGGGCAGGCTTTGGCGCCGTGTGCGGGACGGGCGTTTGAGCGCTGTTTCGGGACGGAAGCTTTGGCGCCGTGTGCGGAAAATACCGGCGGTGCCGTTTCAGGACTATCGGACTATTTGGACTACTTTTATCGGACTATCGGAGAGACTGGCTGCCGGCGTTTCGGCGCGGGCGGCGGATTGCGCGGGCAGGCTGCCGGGAGCGGCCGGCTTGTGCGCGAGGGGTAATTCGTGGCAACGGGGAAACAAATGGATCAGATTATTTTTCATACCAATCTCAAATATATTATTGCGGGGCTGACCCGGGAACAGAAGGGGCTGCTGCTGGAGATGCTGCTTGATTGCGCGACGGGAGCGGCAGGCAGGGCTGTCGGAACGGAAAATGCGGCAGGCGGGGCGGTTACAGGGGCGCCTTTATCCGCCGTCGACGAAACGGTAGCAAACATCAGCCGCTATATTATGCTGCTGCAACAGGATATGGCTGCGAAACGGCAGCGTATGCGCGACATCGGCGCCAAAGGCGGCGCGGCACGGCGGCGGAATGTTAACGGGTGCGGAAATGCGGGCAGCAGCGGTGATGACGGGGCGGCGGACGATATGCCGGATTTGTTTGCAACGGCAGAGAATGCGGCGGTTGCAAATACGGCGGAAGATGTTGCGGAAAAAGCTGCGGAAAAAGCTGCTGAAGAAACTGCTGAAAAAGCTGCTGAAAAAGCTGCGGTTTCGGGGAACGGCACGGCGGCGGCGGGCGGCGCTTTTTCTGCCGCAGGCGGCGGCAGCGGACATCAGAACAATGTTCAACCGCTGCTTCAGCATTGCTGCGGCAAAAGAAAAGAAGCAAAAGAAAATAATATTTTAAATAATAAAAATAATTTATTTTCGGAACGGAAAATTTCGCTGCCGGTTTTTCAACGGCCGTCGGCGGCGGAAGTGCAGGCGTTTGTTTCGGCGGAGGGGCTGAAAGTCGATGCGGCGACGTTTGTCGATTTTTATGACTCCCACGGCTGGTGCGTCGGGCGGACGGCAATCAAAAACTGGAAGGCAACGGTGCGGCTCTGGCACCGGCGTGCCTGTAGCGAAGCGGCGGAAACAGGTTTGGCGGCAGGTTATGCGGCGGGAAGCCCGGCAGGCGGTTACAGGGCGGGCGGTTTTACCGGCGGGGCAGATACGGGATACGGCGCGGCGAAGAACGGCTTTCGGGCGGCAAAAGATGCTGCGGCTGTTGATGACGAGGGGTATTGGTCGGAGCTTGAGGAACGGGTGCTGCGTGATGCGGACGGTGCCGACGGTACGGGCAGTGTCAACGGTACGGGCAACGAGAGCGGCTGCGGCGGAAATGGCGGCGGTTCGAGCGAGGCGCCGGGCAGCGTTTCGGGTGAGGAACCGGGCAGCGTTTCAGGCGAGGAACCGGGCGGCGGGGGAGAAATGCGCGACTAACTTTATGACCGGACATTTGAACTTAAACAAACACTCATTAACGGAGGGAACTCATGAGTCAGAAAAGCGACTATTTTTTCTTAAACATCAAACAGGTATATCCGAATTTTGCCAGGCCGTCGGCGTTGGAAACGGAAATCTGGGAGGAAATGCTGGAACCATACACGCAAGGGGATATCCTGGCGGGAATCAAATCTTACCGCAAGAGCGAGGATACCAACTTTGCGCCCAATCCGGCACGGTTCAGGAGCTATCTGTATTCGCGGGCGAAAAAGGCGGAGAAGCCGTGCCTGCCGCTTTCGCCGGAAAGCTATCTGATGGAAGAGGATATTCGTGCCGGGCGCTGCCGCCATTTGTTTCCGACATACTGCAAAGCGGTGGAATATGTGTTGGAAGTTGAGCTGAAAAAACTGTATTCCGAGGCGGAATTTAAGGCGTTTTCGCGCGGGAGGAAATACCGGCTGGCAGTGGAAAACGGCCTGTTTGCGGATTTTGACCGCGTGTTGGATTATGTTTATGCGAAAGGAGGACACTGATGATGACAGAAGGTAAAGCGAAGGCGGCGGGAAAGCCGAGTTTGCTGGGCAGGTATTTTCAACAGGGGTGGCTCAGCAAAAAATATTACATAGCGGACGGATACCGCCAGCTTTACAGCGCGGAAGACAGGCTGCTGGCGGGAACGATGCTGTACGCGGATTTTCTGAAATGGGGGAAGGGACAGCTGCAGGTGCGCGATTACGCAATGCCGAAAGTCGACGGCGGCAGCGGCTGGGACGACTGGCAGACCGGCATCGGGGCGGAAAATTTCCGCCGGGCGCTGAAAAAGGTGTCGGCGCCGTTTGTGCCGGTGCTGTATAAAATCGTGCTGGAAGAAAAGGAAATCCGGGCGCCGAAAGGGGCGAGCACGCGGGAACGGCTGTATTTCAACGATGAGATAAAGAACCTGTTGTGCCGCGCGTTGGACGAACTGGTGCCGTATTATCGCCGCAGAGTGTAGGAAAGCAGCCGCAGAGTGTAAGAAAGCTGCCGCAGAGTGCAGAAAAGCAGTCGCAGAGTGCAGGCGGTACAGCGGGGACAGGTTACAGGATTTGACACAACCATAAGCCCAGATGCAGAGTGCAGGCGGTACAGCGGGGGCGGGGGTACGGGGCAGCTGTGGAAGGGAGGTGTAGGAGGGCAGAGGGGACGGTGCCGCGGAGCTGCCGCACAGGCAAGTGCCAGCGGTACAGGCAATGCCGGGAGGAGGAGAAGCCGGTCAGAACATTCCCTTGCGGCGGAAATAGATAATCGTCATGACGGTTGCTATGGCGGAGATGCCCATTACGAGCCAGAAGCCGTTGGGGTCGCCGGCGAATGCCACCGGGACGTTCATGCCCCAGAACGAGGCGAGCATGGTCGGGATAGAAAGGATAATCGTGATAGCGGCGAGGAATTTCATCACCAGGTTAACGTTATTGTTGATGATGCTGGCGAAGCCGTCCATCATGCCTTCCAAAATGGAACGGTGCATATCCACCATTTCTATCGCCTGTTTGTTTTCAATAATCACGTCGTCGAGGAGGTCGGCGTCGTCATTGCCGAAGCCGGCGAGTTTGGCGACGGCAGGGGTGCGCATCAGGCGCAGCAGTTTTAAGAGCACGAGGTGGTTGTCTTTCAGCGCAGTGGTGAAATAAACCATCGACTTCTGGATTTCCATCAGCTGGAACAGCTCTTTGTTGGAAGTGGTTTTGCGCAGGGCATATTCAAGTTCGTCGGTGCGCTTGTTGATGATGTTCAGGTACTTTAAATAAAACTGGGTGCATTTGTACAGAATATTCAGCATAAAGCGCGCGCGGTCGCGGGTGTCGAACGTTTTGGCGGTCGAACGGTTAAAAGAATTCATAACGCGGTTGTCGCGGGCGCAGATGGTGATGAAGTTTTTGGGGGTGATGACCAGGCCGCAGGGGAGAGTGTCAAAATTGCCCTCGTCGTCCAAAAGCGGCAGGTTGATGATGATGGCCAGCGAATTTTTTTCCTGCTCAATGCGGGAGCGCTCGTCGGCATCCAGCGAATTGCTAAGGAGGTCGTAGTCAACGTGCAAAACGGTTGATACCTGCAGCAGCTCTTCTTCGTTCGGGTTGACGAGCGAGCACCAGGTCATGGGGAGAATCTTGTTTTTTTTGAGTTTTGTGAGCCTGCCGTCTTCTTCGGTCCGATAAATTCTCAGCATCGCCCCTCCCTGCGCCCTCCGGCGCTTTTCAAAAACCGCAACAGCTGCGGATACCCGTTTATAATACAATACAGAAAATTCTGGTGCGGCCAAGAAGACTTGAACTTCCACGGGCTTAGCCCATAACGACCTCAACGTTACGCGTCTACCAATTCCGCCATGGCCGCACATCCTGCGCCTTTTTCCGGGGGTGCCGGGGCGCTTTTTACGCCTTTGTCCCGGTCAGCCGGGATGGCGCTCATTTACGCCTTTCTTCCGGGGTACCGGGCGGGCGTTCATCTACGCTTCTGCCGCCGGTAATACGGGGCGGTCGCGGTTCTGCATTTTCCGCCTTTGCGGGCGGGCACCTTTCGGGCACTGTCGTGCAAAACAAGAATGAGATATAATATAATTTTGAAATAATCAAGCTTTTTTTTCACCCGGTGGGTATTTTTTTGCAAAAGGGCAATGGGGCAGAGAGTGGCGGGCGGGGGCGAGGAAAAATATTTTTCAAGAGGGGGGCGAAACTATTGACATAGGCGGCGGGCTTTTGTATTATACTGACGGGCTCGGGTGTTTTCCGGGCTGTTTTTGTTATGAGAATGCGGTTCGGCTGAATAACGCCGGGCTGTTTTTGTTATAAGAATGCGGGACGGATGAGCCTGCTTTTTTTATGGGGGCGGCAGTGGGGCCGGCTCCTTTTTTTATGGAGGAAACATGAAAGGAACAACGAACGCGCTGGTTTATCGCGGCGGAGGGACTTCGCTTATCTATGCCTATAACGGGGAAGAGAGCGGCTGGAGCGCCGGGGAAAAGGCTTATATCTCAAACAGGCTGCGGACGCAAGAGGGCAGGCAGCATTTGGAGACGCCTTCAAAAACGTACAGTGCCAGCACCGCCTTTTACGGGAAGACGATGCTGATTTACAGCCGTTATTCTACGGGGCATATTTATCCGGCGTTTTGCAAAAACGGGGCTTTTGCCATCGGGGGGAGCCTGGGGCACTTTGTCAGCTGGGATATTTTGGCGAATTACAGCTTTATCGACGGCAAGATGTTTGCCTGCGGGCGCGGGACGAACACACGCCTTGACCTGACGGTGCGGGAGATGCATCTGTCGGCCAAGGAAAGCAATTTTTATCTCGGCGGCGGAATGCGGCTTTACAAGGAACAGGGCAGTGCGCCGGTGTTGCAGGAGTTTGACTATGAGGCGCAGAGGGCAGGCAGTACCCTGTATACGTTTACGGGGCTGGCGGAGACCGCCTATCGGGGAATTTACGATTCCGAAGCGAAGCGCCTGCTGCTTTTTCCGGGGGTTTCCGCCGGGACGTTTTATTTGTACGACCTGGCGGTTCCGACAAGCCCGGTGCTGTTGTGGAGCGGCAATATCGGCGTTTTTGCCGTTATGGCGACGGATCTGCGGCCGGGAGCGGTCATCTTTTGCAGCCCGTCCGCCGAAACCAACATGGACACCGGCGGCGGCGTGCAGTGGCAGACGTTTACGGTCGACGAAAACGATGCGGTGGTGCCGCTGGATATGCCGGCGAATCTGGCAACACTGTCGGCAAACGCATGGTGGCTCTACAACCCGAACAACAAAACGCTCAGCATCGGCACGGCGGACGGCATTTACCTGTTTGCGGCCGACCGCGAAGGCAAGCTGTTTACGCCGATAAAAACGGCGACGGAACTGGCGGAGAACAATCCGGACTACGGCATATACAAGCCGGTGTTTGCGGACGATTTGTCGCTGCTTTCGGTGGTGTCGCATACCAATCCCAGCTCCGCTGCCGGCGGATACAGGGGCGACGCGTACGGCTATGTTCTGGCGAACGGCGACGGCAGGCTTTATGCGCAAAGGACGGTCGATTTGGCGGGCGAGAGTTTTGTAACGGGATTTGCCACCGGGAACACCGCCGGCGGCCGGGTTGAGTTTAACGGCGCGCTGCCGGAACTTTCGCTGAAGGTCAATGTAACGCCGGCACCGGACACGTTTGAATTTACAGGAGAAGCAGAATGACGACAGATAACACGACATTTGACAAAAAGGTTTATGCGGGAATGCCGTTCAGGTACAAGATAACCAAGGCGCGCTACTGGGACAAGACGGTGGCGAAATCGGTAACGGCGAATACGGTCGACGACGTTGCGCTGGAGCCCTACGACGGGGTTACGATTACGCAGGACGGCACGGTCCTTTCCGTTTCGGCGGGGATTTTGCCGGACGGAGGCGCTTACGGCGGCTACAGGGGCGTGGCGGCGCCTGCGGGCAAGCGGTATTTTCTGCGCAACGCGAATACGGTTTATGACAATTTCAGCCGGAGAGGCAGCCCGGACATCGGCGAAGACGGCGTTTTGCGCAACATTACGAGCGGGAACAACATTTACACGGCGTTTTACAACCAGTCGTATCCCTGGGAAATTACCGTGAAAATCCATACGCCGGAAACGTTCGCCGACCAGAGCTATATTTTCGGCAATTATTCGACGAACCGGGCGACGCCGCAGCTTTGCACGGACGCGGCGGGGCACCTTATGCTGTATCTGGCGAGTTCGACTTCGGCCTGGGATATTGCGGACGGAGCCGTTTCCGAACAGGCGCTGGCGGCGGATACGGATTATGTCATCAAGGCCGGCTGGGACGGGACGGCATATACGGTTACGGCGAACGGGGAGGAATTTGTCCGCGTTGTTTCGGCGGCCGTGCAGTATTCCACGACTGCGGCACAATTGTGTTTCGGCATTGATTCCGGCAACAATGCGTGGACGGGGACGATTGACCTGCATAATTCGCTTATCACGGTTGACGGCAAGGCGTACTGGAAAGCGTATACGGTTTATTCGGAAATCCTGCCGGGCGCGTTGGACGGAGATACCGGGGCTTTGGCCGACTGGAACTGCTTTTGCGACGCGGAAGCGGAAACGACGGCGTTTGATACGGCGGCGGCTGCCGACGGGAAAGTGTGGATCGGGCACAAGGTTATCGAATCGCACGTTACAAACCCGTGGCCGATTGTGCATTTCAGCGTTGAAGGCGGCGTTACGTTTCGCGGCGATACGGCGGCGTTTGCGGACGGGATGTGGCTTGTTGCCGACAAAACGCTGCCGGTAACGGAATTCTTTTTCGGCGATGTGGAATTTATTGCGAAGATAACGCCGAAGACGCCGTCGGGATACAATACGGTTTTCAGGAACGCGGAAACCAACGCCTTTTTCGGGCTTTACGGCGCGGCGTGGTGCATCTATGACGGGTCGCGGAAAACCGGCGGCACGGCAACGGCGGGAACGACGTACTGGGTGCGGGCGCAGATGATATACGATGCGGAAAAAGGGGCGTATGCGTCGACGTTGTATGTTCTGGAGGACAACGGCGCCTATACGGCGGATACGCTGCCGGAGGCTGCGGCATGGACACAGGCGGTGCAGACGGAGACGGACGTGTTCAAAAGCGGAGAGCCTTTTTGGCTTTCCAATGACGGCACATCGTCGTTCAACGGCGACATGGATTTGGCGCAGGCGGTTCTGCGGACGAAAACTTCCGGCGGCACGGGCAGCTGGACGGACTATTGGAAACCGCTGGAGGAGCAACGGACGATAACGGCCTGACGCCGCGGCAGCGGGGTGGAACTGAGCCGGCAGCGGGGTGGAACTAAGCCGGCAGCGGGGGGACGGAGCTGACGGGAGGCGAAACGGAGCCGCGGGGAACATGGGACGGGGCGGCGGGGCAGGCTCTTGGAATTTATGGTTTTTATGACGAATATTACGGAGGAAAAATGAAAGGAACAACGAATGCTTTGGTTTTGCAAGGCGGAGACGGCGGCGAAACGGTTTTTGCGGTCAACAATACGGGAACGGCGATTGTCAGAGGGGCGAAGGCCTGGCTGAACAGGCATAATCTGGACGAGAATACGGCGTATCAGCATTATGCGGGCGGAAGCAGCACGCAGTATGCGCCGGTTTTTGACGCCGACAACAATTTCTGGGTGGTGAATCTGAGCGGTACGGAGCGCAAGCAGTTTACCTACGATGCGGAAACGAAGGCGTGGACGGCGTCTGACCTGAACGCCGGGCCGTCGGGGCGAAATTTTGTCCGCTTTATCGGCGGGGAGGTTATAGCGTATGCTTCCAACTATGCGGGCAATGCAACGGCGCTTTATTCTTCGGCGGTTACGAAAGACGCATACACGAATTACGCCGGCCTGTATCTGGGGAGCGGAAACGTGCTGAAGTGGGTCGCGGCCGGGAGCTTTACGCTGGCGAATTCGCTCGGCGAATTTCCGTTAACGGGGTTTAGCGGCTATCTTTATTCCGCATTGATGCTGGACGGGAAAATGTTTGTTGCCGACGGGGAGGGAAACTATAAATTTTATGATTTTGACAAGTTTTTCGGGACGCCGCGGGAAATCGGCTCCGGAAACAGCACGCTTGTTAAGGACAATTATCCCGTCATGTTTGCGACGGGGCTTGAGGCGGGGGATTATTTCATCTGCAACCGCGGCTCCAAGCAAAACAATTATGAACCGACGGAACTGGCGATTTTTAAAATCGGCGAAAATTACGCGCTGGAAGAGGCCGACGATTTGCAGACGGATTTGCAGGCTTTGACGGGGCAGGTGTGCTCGGTGCAGTACAACAACGACACGAAACTTCTGACGGCGGGCAGCCATACGGCGGTGTATGCCTTTAAATGGGACGCGGCGGCAAAGGCGTTTGACAATCTGAATATCGGCATTGCGGTGCCGGCAGAGGGCGTAATTGCCGATGACGGGGCATATTGCCTGGCGCTCTCGGAAGATTTGACGTCGGCGGTGGTCGGGTACAGAAAGCGGACGGAGACGCTGGTTTATTGGAACATGGGCATATATAAATTGGCGACGTCTTCAAACGACTGGTATGCGGATACGTTCGGCATGGCGTCGTCGCTGAGCCTGACCGGATTTGCCACCGGGGCGACCGATGAGGCGGGCAGATACGAGTTTAAGACGGCGACGAAAGCGTAAAGCGGCGTGTCGGACGCTGAGGCTGCACCGGCGGGACGGCAGCCTCAGGTACCGGGAGAGGGAGTCCGAAGCGTCGGCAGAGGGACGGATTGATACAAAAAACGGAGGCGGATATGACCAGATTTTTAACATACGCCGTGGCGGGGCTGCTGCTGGCGCTGTATGTCTCGGTGAGCCTGTATATCGAGCGGGGCAGGGAGATTGCGGCATTGCAGGGCGAAAAGAGCGCCCTGTCTGGGAAAACATCATTTTTGGAGGCGGAAATTGCGAAACGAGATGAAAGGGCGTTGGACGCCGATAAGCGATTGTGCGAGATTGAGGAGGCAGCAGCGGCGGAGAAGGTGCGCGTCGCACAGGCTAAAGAGGGCGGTTTTGATTGGGACAGCCCTTTGCCTGCTGATGCTGTTACTCTGCAGCTGCGCCAGGACTGAATATGTCTATATTGAGGCACCGCGCGAGCCGATAACGTGCCACCGGCACATGAAGACGTTTTTGGATATGGCGAAGTGTCTGGAGATGTACAAGGCGAAGTATTAGGGGCGGACATATCCGGAAATGGCCGTTTTGCCAGCGTCGGCGGCGGGATACAATGCAATGGGGCATAGCGTTGGTGGCAGTATACAAAAGAGCACACCATGAGGGAGGTGTGCTTAACTTTAACCATATATACAAATAATAGAACTTTTGTTTAAAGTCAATAATTATTTGAGGCTGATTTGAAAGAAATTTATATTGTTCATGCCGAAAGAATTTAAAAACATTAAAACCCTTGACTTGCAAGGGTTTTAATCTGGTGCCGTTTAGTGGACTTGAACCACCGACCCACGCATTACGAATGCGTAAACCAGTTTATTAAAATCAAATAGTTATTTATTGATTTGGTGATTTTGTGTTAATTTTGTGCTGAATGCCTGTTCATAGATTTGCGTGAGGCCATCGTCGACGGCGTGGACGTATCTTAAGGTGGTTTCTTGGTTTTTGTGGTCGAGAGATTTTTGTACGAGCTTTATGTCTTTGGTGTAAGCGTACAGCCATGTGCCGTGTGTGTGCCTGATGCTGTGGAAGCTTTTATAAGGCAAACCGGCACGTTCAACGGCACGTTTCCATGCTTTCTTTACCGATTTTATTCTTTCGCCGTTATAGGTAAAAATATAGGTGCTGACTTTGGGAATACTGTTTAAGACTTCCTGCATACTGGGTGTTATTTTTTTTGCTCTCGGGCGCCCGTGTTCGTATGTATTGTCTTTGACGTGATAAAATATAACGCCGTCCTGAATATCCGACCATTTAAGATTTAGTAATGTAGACATACCGAATCCGGTATGCAGCGCCATAAGCATAATGGGTTTAAAATGGGGGGCGGCCTGTTCATATATCTTGTCAAAGTCAGTTTTATTGTAGTATTTTACAAGCTCAACCGGCTCTTTTTTAATAAAGTCGCGCACATAAATATCCGGGGTTGCGATTTTGTGCTTTTTGCATAAATTTAAGATAGCGGAGATAATGGCAATGTAGCGGTTTATGGTGCCGGTTTTTCTCCCTTCTTGCCGTTTGAGCCGGACAAAATTATAAATGCCTTCTGTCGTCAGTTCTGACAGCAGCGTATTTTCATCAAAGTATTTGGTTAAATTTTCGAGTTTGTTGAACGTGTCATCTGGTTTGGCATGGTACTGGCCTTTTTCTTCCCAGTATAACCCGAAAGCCTGATTTAGGGTAAATTCTTTTAATTTATTTGGATTGGTTCTAAATTCAGTTTCTTCCACGAGCTGCGCAAAGCGTTTGTTTGCGTATTGCTCTGCTTCTCTTTTATCCGTTGTGTGCGAACTTTCGCGAACGAATATTCTTTGTCCGTTGACGACTGCCGATATTTTGATGTGGTAGATGCTGCCCCGGAGAATAAGCTTGACGGGTGATTTATTGTATTTTTTAGGCATTGTTCAAGACTCCAGTCGGGGATTAGATAAGAAGAACCGACCGGCACGCATTTGAGCTGCCCGCTTTCTAAAAGGTGATTTAGCCGGACTCTTCCTATTCCCTTTTTTCTTAATTTTTTAAGTGCTTTGTTTTTCGTCATCAATTCCATAATTTAAATCCTTTAAAGTCAAGTTTAAAAGGCGGGCGCAGTAGTTTTAATTTAACTTGATGTGCCAAAATCTGCGCCCGATGTTGTGCGGTACCGCCATTCGCTTCCTTTTTCTCCCTTTGCCGAAAGCTTGAACCCTTATGGGCTGGACGGTTTAAAAGCCTCCGCACAATGCTGTAAAAGGAGGGAAGGGAGGATAGGCTGAACCCAACATTTTTTCCCCTGCGCCCCGGGTTCCGCCCTATCTGCGTGATATAAGCCGTAGGGGAAAGGGCTAGGTGTTTTTCCAACTGTCAGAACCGAGGTCTTTACAGTAGCAATCTTCGCATTCTGCATAACCAAGGCCAAACTCTGTATGGATTGTCCGGCTGGTGTAGCAATCTCCAAACTTAACCTTTTTACCGCACTGGCAGCAAGAAATCTCTTGTTCCATATTATCGGTATAAAGACAGGCGCCATCTGGTAAATCGTACGGGATATATTCCTTTTTCTCGTCAATCCATTTTAGAGCTTTACTCATCATCTTTGCTCCTTTCTAAAAAAGCTTTTAGTTGCTTTTCCTGTTTGGATAATCTGTCGGCTAAAATTCTGAAATTCTTATTTATTTCTTCAGGATTGTCCAACGCATTAATGTTCTCCATACGCCTGTTACTCATATCTGTTAATCGTAAGGCAAGCATACCATTAACATTTTTTATCATGTCGCTTAGACGATTAAGCAATTCTATAATGGCCTCGTCGCTTAAAAGTTCCACTTGGCTATTCCAGAACGTAGTACCAGATATTTTTCCTTCTCTTGAACGAATTTCTACAATATTGATTTCATCACTCATCGTTCTTATCCTCATAAAAAGTTACTTCATCTCTGCGGACGGGGCGGCAGTTTTCCCAAACATCTCCCCAATCATCTTTATAAGGTGAAAAAGATTCTTCGTCGTAACTAACCAAAGTGTCAAATCTTCCTCTTTGGGGGTCATCATCCCAAAACCAGCAAAGGTACTTATGGTCAATGATATATTGCCAGTCTGTCTCGGGTTCTTTGTAGAATTCCCAATATTCACTATTAAAATCTACAGAATCTAAGATATATGCATTTCCTTTTTCCGTAATAACAGATCCTTTGTTATCAATATAGATATATTCAGCAGCTTTCCAGCTCTTACATCTAATCTTTGCCCCTTTTCTGAACTCGGGCAGCAGTTCTTCTAAATATGCCATTATGGTCAATACTCTTCTTGAAGATACGCAGATTCTTGACTTGCTTAGGTTTGAACCGGCAAGCCATGGAATGTGGAACGCTTATGAAGAGGTTACGCATATCGGAAATGTGGCAACGGTGGATATGAATGCCCCCTTGCCGAAGGCAACGGTTGACAGCGAATTGAAAAAAGTAGATTTGCAGATTACCGGTGCCGAGTTGGAAGCAGGGGAAGACACCATCGTTGCTATCGGCAAGGACGAGTATTTTGGCAAAAAAATTCCTTTGATTTTAAAACAGGCCGGTATGCAGACCGAGAAAAATATTATTTACAATAATATTCGCCAGTTTGCGATTGATAAGGGAAAAGTTGAAGATGCCGGAGGTACCGGAACCGGCTTTTCCATGATTGCATTTCGCGAAATTCCCGGCGAAAACATCGGCTTATACAATGCCCGTGGTCTAGGTTCAAAGACACTGCTTGACATTAAAGCGATTAATGACGGGGCATTGTATAAGAATGAAAAAGGCGTTTTGGTTTACGGCATGCGCCTGAAAGGGTATTTGGGGTATCAGCTTGCCAACAAGGACGGTGTTGCGGCGATTGTCAATATTGACAAAGACCATCTTCCGACGGAGGAAATGATTGATGACATGATTCTTTCGGCAAGAGCGGATACCGGGTCGCGTGCGTTTATTATGTGCCATCCGCGGATGCTGTCTTTCTTGAACAAGTATAAGGCTTCCGTTTTGCAGACGAATGTAACCGACAGGGATTTAAACCGTACGATTGATACCTGGAATAAGGTTAAGATTATCACGTCTTATAACTTCGAAGACGGAACGGAACCTCACGTTACTCTGTAATTAACGACAGCAATAATATTACAATACGTTTAGGAGAAAATTGATGTATAAAAAAACGCTTAAAGTCTATGGCGAAGACTTAAACTACGCCAATACGCCGGGCGTTGTAAACGTCGGCGGGACAATGGGGGCGCTGGCAATTGACCTTGTTGCCATTGCCGATGCCGAAACTTTTAAGGCAACGACAGTACAGGTGTTGCAGGGAGATGATCCAGATGATGTTACGGAGGAATGCGTAACATTTGTCAGCAAAGCCGCTTCCAATGTCAAGGCCGGCGATGTTGTGGCTTCATTTACATTGCCTAAAGATGTCAAGACATTTGTTACGGCGAAACTTCTCGGAACCGGCGAAAGCAACGAAACACCCGGCGAAACTACAAACGCAAGGGTAACCCCGGAATATCTGCCGAGATAAAAAAGCTGCCTGACGGCGGCTTTTAATTTTGTTATAAAACAGGAGAGAGGCTTTGAATACGGAAATTATAAACAGGGCGTTGCTGAAACTGGGTGAAAACCCGATTAGTTCGCAAAATGAATTACCTCACGGCAGGAATTTTAACCTTATTTATGATGATGTCAGAAGAAGCCTCCTTTCGATGTATGTCTGGCGGTTTGCCGTTAAAACGGCGGAACTGGCGCCGCTTGACGAGAAAACGGAAACGAACAGGCAATACAGATTTAAGCTTCCGGCTGATTTGATTACGGTGTTAAATGTCGGAGATTTTTATAAATTCCCGGACTTGCGCGATTTGAAAATGTCTTCGGGCGAAAGGTATGTTATTTTGGGCGACAAGATTGAGTGCGACTTTAATCCGCTGCCTCTGGCTTATGTGGCTGATATTGACGATGCCACAAAATATCCGCCGTTGTTTAAAGAAGCTATGGCCGCAAGGCTGGCAATAGAGCTAACCGTTAAAATACACAGGAATTTGAATTTATATCAACTGCTTGAGAGCCAGTTTGTTCAGGCGATAAGTTCAGCGATGCAGCATAATGACATTATACAGGATACGCAGGCGTTAGGTGAAAATTCTTGGGTAATGATAAGGGAGGCTTGGTGATGGCAGTAAAACCGGCATTGACACAGTTTAACGGGGGAGAGATTTCGCCCCAGTTAGAGGGCAGAACCGACTGGGACAAATATAATTATTCGGCGAAACTCTGCAAAAACTTTATTCCGCTGGTGGAAGGCAGCCTTAAACGCAGAGGCGGAACGCATTTTGTCGCACTGCGAAAGCAGCTCGGGCAGATAACCCTTAATATCAAAATTCTTGGGACAACGGAAGAAAACCCGCCTACGCTTAAAATCAACGGACAAATATGCGAATTGAAATATGTGGAGATGTTTCCGGGAAATATCCCGCAGTTTTTGAGCCAAGGCGTTATTGTTGACGATGGCAGCAGCGTCAATCTGGAAATTACCTGTCCGGGATATGAAAAATATGCGGAGATTTTTACTGCGTCATCCGATACGGCAAGCAAGAAAATCACTCTGAATGAAATCGGGGAAAAAGACGTTACGCTGACAGTCGTTAAGTTTTCCGATGAGGCGGTTTTGCTTTTAAATTCGGTTGAGCGTACGACAATTACGGTCAAAGACGGGCAGGCGATAAACTGGGTGGCCGTTTACGAGGGAGTAAGCGGCAGCGGTACAATCTATATCTACGAGGATGAAACATATTATCTGGTATATAATTCCGGCCGTCTGATGATGGTTCCTTTTAACGGGGACGGTCTGAACATTGCGGCAGAAACTTCCGGCACAATCTATCTTCCTGCCGGAAAATGGCGGATAAAGGCGGTCGGCGGCGGGGGCGGCGCTTATTATACGATGAGAATTCTGAATTATCCCGGCGCAAGCGCGGCGGCTGTTGAAGCAGTATTTAACCTGCCTGCCGGAATTTATGAATATGCCAACGGAGGCCTCGGCAAAAACGGAAGAAACTGGACGGGGGAATATGAAGAAAACGCAGAACCCGGGGGCGACACCTATCTGAAATTAGGCGACGATTATATCGTTAAAACCAATGGCGGCGGGGGCGCCTATTTTGTGAACGGGGACGGATTTTACGGCGGAAAAGCCGGAACTTATGAAATTGACGAAACATATTTGGAAACCGAAGTTTTTGCCTCCAACGGAATTAACGGCGATTATAACTGGAACACCGGCGGTTCGGGAAAAGCCGGCGCCTCGGTCTACGGCGGCCACGGCTGGGGGTCGGGAAACAGAACGGAAGACATCGAGTCTTATCAAGACGGCACAAACGGAATTTTAATCCTTACACTGGAGGGATAATGTCGGTTTTAAAGAAAAGCATTATCAGCAGAAATGTCAGCTATGTTATAGAGTTCGGGCATAAATATATACGTTTTTATGCCAACCACGGTCTTTTGCTGCGGGATTCCGGCGACGTGTTTGAAATCGAATCGCCGTATCTTAACGATGAGGTGGACGATATAAAAACCATTCAGGGCGGCGACTATGTTTATATTTTCCACCCCAACCATCCGATTAAGACTTTAATGCGAATGGCATTTAATTTGTGGATTTTGGGGGACTTTACCCTAAAAGACGGTCCGTGGGATCCGGTCAATACAAGCGAAATCGGAATTAAAGCCAGCGGCGAAACCGGAGAAATTACCCTGACGGCGGGCGGGGACGTTTTTTCTGCTACCGATGTGGGCAGGCTGGTGCGTCTGACTGTGTATGATTCCAACACACGGCACTGGACTTCCAAAACGGAAGTCAAAGACGGCGAAATACGCATTTCCGACAATAAGTACTATGAGGCGGTCGGCGTGGCTGAAGGGACAAAAACCGGAGATAATCCGCCGAACCATACAGAGGGAACCAGAACCGACGGTTCGGTGCAGTGGACATACCTGCATGCAGGTTACGGGGTCGCGCGCATTAAATCGGTGCAAGACGCCAAAAATGCGACGGCGGAAGTGCTGTCGCGGATGCCGGACGAGGTTGTCAGCAATCCGACCGTTTATTGGGAGCTGGGGCTTTTGCATCCGGGAAAATACCCGATGACCGGCGCTTTTTTCCGCGGGCGGTTTGCCTTTATGGTTGACGATAACGGCATTCCGAAAGTCTGTCATTCGTGTTCGGACGACTACAACAATTTTGCGGACAAGAGCTTTGGCGAGGTTACGGCCGAAAACGCCTTTACGGTTCCGGTTACGAGTTCGCAGTACAATGTCGGAAAATGGCTGTGTGCCTCAGACGTCTTGTTTGTCGGAACGGGGACGGGAGAATTTTATATTGACGTGGCTTCGTCCAACAGTCCTCTGGCACCGGATAACGTTGTTATTAAACAGATTTCGTCAATCGGTTCGGCACGGATTAATCCGGTTAAGGTCGGGGCGCATATTTTGTTTGTTACGGCAAGCGGCAATTCTTTCCGCGACATTGTTTACTCCTACGAAAATGATACTTACGACCCGATTGACCTTTCCATTTACGGCAAGCATCTGTTGCAGTCGGGAATTGTGGATATGGAATATCAGGAATATCCCGACAAGATTGTCTGGTTTGCGCTGAAGGATGGACGGCTGGCGGCGATGACTTTTCTTGCCGAGCAAAAAGTTTTTGCAATGCATCAGCATTATCTTGGCGGTGATGTCAAAAGTCTGGCGGTAATTCCGAATCCCGACAATACGCAGGAGGATTTGTGGGTAGAGATTAGCCGGACGGTTCAAAACAAAGAACTTCGCAGCATAGAGTGGATGGATAACGGTATTGTTACGCAGTATCCCGAAGAAATACGCAATATGCACAATCTGGACGAAAAAGAAAAAGCCGAAATGCAATATATGAAAGAGAATGCTTTTTTTGCCGACGGTGCGCTGACTTGGGAGAGAAAAACGGGAAGCACGGCGACAAAGTTGACCGGTTTGGAACATCTGGAGGGAAAAGAAGTTGTCATAATGGCAGACGGGGCAGAGTGCGAACGGCAGATTGTTTCCGGGGGAAGCATTACCATCAGTGCAACGGCGAACCGGGTTATGGCCGGGCTGCCGATTGAAAGCGCGTATATTCCCCAGACGATTTATATTCCGGGAAACAACGGGAGCGGCATAGGCGACGTGCAGAGAATAGACCATGTTACCCTGATGTTGTGGCGGACGCTGGGCGGAAAAATCGGGAAAAATTTCGAGAATTTGCAAGACATTTATCTCCGCCTGACAGATGACGCCATGAATGACAGCGCCCCGCTTTATACCGGAAACAAAGAAATTCCCGTGAGCTTTAATACGTCTACCATTAAAGAGAAGGGCGCAACGGTTCTGATTTACAATGATTCGGTGTTTCCGATGAATATTCTGGCGATTGTGCCGCACATGACGGTTTCGGGGAACGGGCTATGATAAGACATTTTCAAAAAGGGGATTTGAAAAAAATAAAATTGCAATCCGAACAAAAGAATGAAGACAGCGAACAGTGGCATTTGTTTGATGACGAAGATACGATTGTTTTTACAGACGGCGATAAGGTTCTGGCGATTGTCAGACCTTTTTTTGAGAGCGGGCAAAGGGTGTGGCTGTCGGCGCTTATCGGCGTGGACTGCGGGTATAAAGCGGTTGCAATGTTCAAGCAGATGAAAAGGATTATAGACGGTTTTTTGCAAGAGGGTGAGGCGCAGCGCGTGGAGATGGTAACACAGGCGGACTTTGCCGCGGCCAACCGCCTTGCCGGAATGCTGGGTTTTGAGTGCGAAGGAACGATGAAAAAATATTTTAACGGAATTGATTTTAACCTTTGGGGGAGAACGGAATAATGTCTACGCTACCACCTATGATTATCGGCGGCATGAGCGCCGCAAGCGGTATCCTTTCGGGGCTTGGCGCTTTGCAGGAAGGGGATTTTCAGGCGTCGCAGTACAGCAACAATGCGGCATTGCTGCGCCAGAATGCCTACCGCAAGCGGCTTGAAACGGCAATTAACGAAGACCGCACCAGAGCGGCCAACCGCCAGCTTATGGCTTTAAACGAGGCGGCGTCCGTTGAACAGGGTATGGCGGGAAGCGCAACGACGGCAGGCGTTTTGGGGCAGCAGGCGACGCAACTGGAACAGAATGCGCTTGATTTGCGCTATAAAGGCATATCGGCCGCGCAGAATATGGAAGCACAGGCGGATTATCTTGACTATATGGCAAAAATGGCGAAAAAGAAAGGCAAAAACAAGTTCGGTATGAGCCTTTTGACGGCGCCGCTTTCTTTTGCACAAGGCTTTACAGGTGCGGGAGGGACATGGTAAATCAAAGGGCGGAAGCCGAAACCGCCGCCCCACCATAACTATTGTATAATAATTATGATGATTTTAAGCACCATAATTAAGATGCTTAAAACTTTGATTAAGTCCATCATCTTATCCTTTCAGCCTTGCGGCGGTTGGGAAAGAAGCCGACTTAAGCACAAAATAAAAAAGTATTGACTTTTGGCTTTTTTGTGCTATATTGTAACCATCAGGGAAGAAGTTACAGTCCAGCTTCTTTCTGAGTTACACAGACCAGTTGTTCGCGCAACTGGTTTTTCTTTTATATAAGATTTGTTTTTAAAGTCAAGCTCCGGGAAACGGGGCTTTTTTTGTGGAGCAATACATGGCAAACAGACAGACAACGCCGGGTATTCAGCCGGTACGGCAGGGGCTTGTTGATTCCCAGCCGCAGCAGCTTATGCCGCAAATCAGCTGGCAGTCGCCTTTGAGAGATGTTGCGGGGGCAATGCAGCAGGCGGCGGATTTTACGAAAACATATCAAAATTTGCGGTTTGAAGAATATCAGGCTAAATACGATAACCTTGCAAATCAGATGTATCATGAAATGGGGGACGCGACTGACCCATGCCAGCTTGGGGAAATAAAGAAAAAGTACGACGAACAGTTTGCCAAGACACTTGACGATACGATATGGGCGTCTTCCTACAATAACAGCCGGTATAAGAAGGACTGGATGCGTGATATGAATACCAACTATGAAAAAGTGTATCTAAAGAAAATGCACGAATTTTCAGCTATTCAAGCAGAGCGGACTTTAAATGAAATGTCTTCGGCGGCAGTACAGACGGATGACGTTTTGGGGGCGGCAAGCTATTTTGACGGCGGAATGAATCTTATCGGCAATATGCAACATCTGACACCGGAGGAAAAAAACAGATTTCAGATGGCGTATGCGCGGGATTTTATCGGCAAACTTTATACTAAAAATCCTAATTTTGCTTTATCTTTTGCCGAAAACGGACAGGACAGCCTTGCTAAATACGGTATTGATATTAACGACATCAGAAATAAGGCGCAGAACTATAATCTTGCACGGGAACGGGAAAGGATTGCACTGGAGAAAGCTCAGAGAACGGCCAGAAACAATTTTTTTGCCGATGATTATGAGGAAACCCTTGCTTTATATTATCAGGGAAAACTTGACAAGGCTTCGGCGGAACAGCGTTTATTGCAGAATAAAAACAATAAAGGATATAATGACTTTGTGGAAAAGACGAAACCCGGACAGGACAAATCTATTAACAACGAGCTTATAGGCGAATTGACATCGCAATTAGACAATCTTTTAACTGAAGATGAAGTTGAAGAAGCGGCGTATAATTTTACGGCAGCACACAGCGCGGACATGAATTCCGCAACGTTAGCGCGTGCTAATGATATTATCGGCAAGAAAAAGGCAACGGCATTATCCGCGCAGACCGGCGGAAGAAGCGGAAAATCTTCCGGTACAAGCGGAATAGATTATGAATTTATCCGTACAAATATGCCGCAGATATTGGCAAGCCAAGACCCTCACGGAACGGCAAACGAACTGATGGCGCAGGCGGAGGTTAATTCCTCAACCTCTGCGGCGGTTACCAAACGTATTAACGATTATTTGGACAGTTATAAAAGCAGAAATGAGGAAAAAATTGCGGCCTATAAAAATGAGCTGTTGCAAAATCCTGAAAATTATCAGGAAATCGGGGCAAGGATTTCAAGCGACGATACGTTGACACAGGCTGAAAAAAATACCGTATATGCTGCCGTTGCAGAATTGCGAAAAGCCGAACAGGAACAAAAGGCCAAGGCCAGGGCAGCCGCGCAGGAAAAGTCGGAAGTAGCCGAATTGAAACTCGAGCAGGATTTGGATTTCAGCCAGATGGTATCGCAGCTTGACGATAAAATTTTTTATGATGACGGATATTTGGCGAAATTGGAAGCGGCTTCAGTCTTACGCGAAGAGCAGGTTAAAAGTTATAAAGCCGAACGCGACAATAAAATACAGACAGATGCCCTTTTAGGATTTTCTTATCGAATGGATACCACGGAAGTTATCCCGTTGGAAGATGTTGACAATAGCAATCTGACCGACGAAAACAAGCTTGAGATGAGGAAAAATGTGGCTGCACATAATGAAACCGTTTATAAGTCCCGTTACGAAGAGGGCAAACAGGGGATTGTTACGGCTTATAATTCCGGCCAGTATAGTTATGATACGGCGGTTAATGCCGTTGTGTCGCTGGCTCGCCAGACCGGGCAGGACGTTGATGCGGCAACAGCTGAATTAAAAGCGTTGATTGACAATACCGGTTTTAATAATAATCTTGCGCGCATTATGTCTGTATTTAAAAACGAATACGGCGATATTGACGAAACTGATTTGATACAAAAAAATGCCCGGCAAAATGCCGACATAAGTTTTTCCGCGGCAGTGAAAAAAGATTGGGACGGGGGAAAAGACCTTTCAAAATATACGGAAGAATATATCCGGGGACAGGCAAGGCAATACCGGATGTCAGCAGACAGTCCGATTGGGAGAAACGCGACAGAAAGCATAAGAAACCGCGCGCTTGGTTCGGGGATTAATTTTAAACAAAAAAACGGCGGGCTTTCTTATGAGGGTGGAGAAGACAAAATTTTGGAGTTACATTCTCTGTATGCAACAGCATTAGATAATCCGAATATAGCCGAAAATGATAAAAACATTATCAGAAAATATGATTTGATTATTCGTGATAGAGCATTAAAGCAAGCTCAAACTTTATCAAATAACAACGATACAGCCATAGGCAAAGTTTTACAGACTTGGAAACTTTTTACAAGTAAAGACCCGTATATGGACGAACTGGCAGCTTTTGATACTTTATTGCCATATTTGCGGGCAAACGGCTTTACATCTCAAAGCGCCATTTCTCAAGATAAGGCAAATCTTATTGTCAGTGCGGCATTTTACGACCAGTTTCCGGCGGTAGATGAGGTAAACTATTATGGCAGGATTATCTCGCAGCAGGAAATTGAAAGGGCTAGAAATAATTTAAAAGACATCAGAAGACCGGGGAAATAGAATGAATATCACAGGAAGCGGGCAAGAAAACGTATCGGCCATTGTGCCGGAAAATATAACCGGAAGCGGGAAAGCTCCCGATGAGGTTAAAAAGAAAAGCGTATATGTCGCCGAAACGGGAAGTTTGGTTTTCGTTCCTGAAGACTATACTCCGGCACAGCAGACAGCTGCCGCCCGGCGGGAAGAATTTGAACAAATTAACGAATTTCTTAGTAAAGAAAGCTTTTGGAACCGCTATGTTGCGGCTCCGACAGCAACGTTTGTCAAATCGGCGGCTAATCAGGCGAGCGATTTGAGTATCGGTTCGCTTTCCCGGCTGGAGGCATGGGCTGAAAATGCAGGGGCAGAGATAGCTTATGATAAAGCCAGACAGCAGGGGATGGATTATCCGCAGGCATTGTTGCAATTAAGAAAGGAAACTATTGAAAGAAACCGCCGTTTGGCAGACAAGGCGAAATTTGATATAGCTGAGGGCGAATCCGAAGTGGCGCAGAATCTCGGCAGTGGCGCGGTATCTATCGGCAGTATGTTTTTGGCATGGGGACTGGGAAATAAAAAACTGGCTTTGGATTTAGCCAAGACTTTCGGTTTGAGTTCGGGAACCAGCATGTATGAAAACCTGACAATGGCAGGTGCGCCGTTTGATACGGCAACATATCGCGGGGCGGCAGCAGGCGTAAGTGAGTATGCCCTTGAAAAAATAGGCTTTGAATGGGTAACGAACCGGATTGTCAACGAACGCCTTTATCCGATTACGAAAAGATTTATCGAACCGATGGCCGCAGGCAGTGTTCAGGAAACTGCACAGGAAGGAAAAGACATCCTTTTGGAGCAGGGATATGTGGAATCTACGCCGGATGAAAAATTTGACCGGCTGGCAACAGCGGCAATTTATGGGGCAATTTTGGAAACGGCAGGTGCGAACGTCGGCTACGAGTTGCGACGCCGCGGGTTACGAAAAAATTTGGAACAAGCCGCAATTAAAGACGGTTACGATACAAAGACTGCCGCCAAGTTGGCGAAAGCGGCGACGCCGTCCACAAACGAAATGCTTAATATTTTGCGCCAACAGGAAATCCAAATGCTTGACGGGATGGAAAAATTTACGCCTGAACAGATGGCAGAATATGAAAAAAGCATTGAATTGGCGAGAAATCTGCCGACAGAAGATGCCGCAGCGGAAGTGCAATTTTATGACGGGGTTAAGAGCGTTATTCTTAAAAGCGGAATTGATGAGAACGAAGCCCGGCGTCAGGCATCATATTGGAGCCTGATGGTGAAGAATGACTACGAATTAGCCAAAGAAAACGGGGCTTATCAGGGGAATATGGCTGAATTTCAACGCGACTGGCTTAACCTTAATATTGCCAACCGGACAAACGTTCGAGCCGTTAAAATCGGCAACAGGGTTGTCGAAACTCCGGCGGCGATGACTGAAGATGAAATAAACGAAGCGTGGCAGGAGCGAAACGCCGAAAGGCAGATGACGGCTGAGGAACGGGAGTTTTTTGAAGAACGCCCGAGCAGAAAATTATTTAGCTTAGGCGACGGAAAGGTTGATTTTGCCGAGTTCAGGGGGAATCCTGAAGGAGCAATAGAGCAGCTTTTGCGGGAAAAGAACGGCTATGTTTCGGGGGCTATTTATAAAGAAGGTATAGGAGATATTGACTTTATTTATGGTGAACCCGGTAAGAACGGTTATGGTTTGGCGCATATAATTGAGCGCAGAAACCAGCAGGGAATAAATGGCGAAGAGTTTGTCCGAGAGATACCGGAGATTATTAGAACCGGAAGCGTTTATAATGTTTTGGGGCAGAGTGGACGGAAATTCATTCTATCAAATGATAAAGAAGCACTTATTCGCTTAGATTGGGACGGAGAACAGAGAAATTGGCTTTTAACAGCGTATATGAAAGAAAACGGAGCTTTGCCCGTAGGACTGACTTCGGGGCAAACTTACCTGGATGAACAGACTCCATCATCCAACTCCATTTCCATAAACAATATATCTTCTGATACGGAAAATGTCAACAATAAACTATTTTCTACGGGTGAAACCGTACAGGGTACATACGACCCGTCGGAACGGCTGATAGAGTTGTTTGCCGATGCCAAGCCGGATACGTTGACGCATGAATTAAGCCATCATTTCTTCCAAAACCATTTCCGGGTTGCACAGGAATACGGCTTTTCGGATTATGACCGAGGTGTGATGAAGTGGCTCTCAAAACGGGGAAAGCACGATATAACCGGTTTTGCGGATATGCAAGACCAAGACTGGGAAAACCTGACCGAAGCCTTTATCCGCTATTTGAATACCGATACGGCGCCGACGATTGCAACGAGGGGGCTGTTTCAGAAAGCCAAAGAGTGGGTCTTGGGCGTTTATGATGACAACCGCGATTATGCAAGTAACGAAGTCAAGGACTTTTTTGACGCGCTTGTATCAAGAGAAGGCACAATTCCTAACCTTGACAATATTATTAAAAACAAGGCGGATTTTGAAGAGTCAATTAAACAGGCCTTGCGTGGCGAAAGCGCGACTTTCAGGGGAATGAACCGTGGTGAGCTGCGAAAACTCCGGCAGGCCACCCATACCCGCGTGCGTCGTCCGGGGCGGACATTGGAGCGGGAACTTAGGGCTTTGGGATACCGTGTGGACGCGGTAAACCGGACGCTTGCTGACGAAAAGGGTGTGGTCGACGATGCGCACCTTGCCGAGATTTTGCAGGAAATGGGCGTTTTGGACAATGTGGATACCGAAACTTATGAGCAAACCGACGCATTGTCTGCCAAAATGCAGGATATTCTGGCGAATGCCGCAACGACATATTCGCCGCGCGAAGCGAAAATCCAGCAGGAAAGGGATGCGTCTATCCGCAATCAGGCCGAAGCGCAGCGCTTTATTGACGAACTCTTGCAAAACAATCAGCTGGGAATTAAGACGATTGAGGAACTTGACGAGTTGTTAGCCAAAGTTGTCAGCAAGCCCGACGATGTTGATATAGTCAAAGTCAACCGCAATGCTTTTAAATATTTGCAGGCCAAAACCGCCGAGATGAACAAAGACTACCGGGAGGCTATAAGGCAGATTAGGCAGGAGGAGAGAGTTCGGCGGGAAACCCAGTACCAGCTGCAAAATCGAATGAAAAACTTTATCCGTTCGCTGCCGGTTACGGGCGACCATAAGGCTTCGTTAATGGGGAATATCCAAAGAGCGAAGGACGCAGAAAGCTTTGAGGCGGTCTTGAATGATGTTCGCAGGCGGGCGGCCGGATACATAGAGCAGGAACAAAAACAGCTTAACCGGCGCAATATTGAAGAAACAATCAAGTCCACCAAACCGACAAAGTTCAGAAAACAACGCTATACATACGAAGACAACAAGTTTTTCGCCGAACTCAGGGATATTTTGAAGATGAGCCGGGCGGAAGCTTTGGCAGCACAAGAAGCTTTTGCCGGGCAGATAGGGCTGGCTTGGGCAGATGGCGAGGTTCCGCTCGGTATAAACATAAGCGAATACGACAGATTAAAAAATCTGTTGTATTACTATAAAATCAACGGTGCCGAAAGTTCTCTTGCGGCATTGCAGGATTTAGCCACGTCTTTGGAGGAACTGAAAGCCGCGGCGGCGGACAAACGTATTGACGAAGACACGCTTAAATCAGAAGTGCGGAAAAAGGATAAAGACGAATTATTGGAAGGAATAAACAAATATAAGGCTTCTAATATATTTGCCCGGGGAATGGCTAAAATCGGAACAATACGTTCGGCAATGAGCGAGTATTTCGGCAAGGAAATGGCGGATAAATGGAATTTGGAACCTGCGTTTGAAAGGGTAAATATTTTTATGCGTTCGCGGATAAAGCCGGTTATGGACAGTGCCCGTGAAATTTACGGCGCTGCAAAAGCATCGGATTTTCTGAACCTTATGCAGAACAAATCCCAAAAAGAATTTGAGCTGACAGACAATGACGGCGATTATGACAAACTTTCGATTATGGATATTGCCGATATTTATATTGGTATGAAAGACCCGAATACGCGGGCTAACTATTATGCCGCGTATGAAAAGTTTGACGATACAATGCCGACGGACAGGGGACAACTCAGAGCTGCAATCGAAACCATGAGCGACGAGCAGCTGCGTGAACACATGCTTACAAACAACCTCGGAACGCTTTTAAGTTATCTCTCTGAACAGGATATGCGTTTTGCCGACATGGTGCAGGAAGAGGCCGGCAGTATGTGGGAGCTGGAGAATGAAATATTTGTTAAGCTCTATGGCATAGATTTGCCGCAAAACAGGAATTATTTTCCGCGGACTTCCAAAAACGCGCAAGATTATGACGTTATAGAAAATTTAAGGGTTCGCAGCCAGACGCCGGGATTTTTCAAAGAACGCGCATCGACGGTTACACCGCGTCCTAAAAATATTTGGACGAAGTATCAGGAATATGTAACAAGCGTCGGTTATGTTCAGAACGTTGCCTTAAAATATAAAGACCTGCATTCTTTGATGACAGACAAGGCCATAAGAGGGGCAATTGTTAAAAAATACGGAGAAGATTCTTATCGGGCTTTTATGGCAAATTTGGATGACTTGAGTATCAAAGGAGCCGTAAAAACCTACAACGAAGTAGGCAGGACGATGCAAAAGCTGTTGAATAACCTTGTCAGCGGAACCGTGGCGTTAAACGTACCGATGGCGTTTAAACAGCTTCCGGCGGCGCTTAACTATTCCGTTAATATGCCTAAAACCGAGTTTATTAAAAATTTTCTTTACGCGGCGACACACCCGGCGGAGGTTAAAAGGGTAATGGATTCATACGTTGGCGATTTCCTGAAAACGCGCTATGAACAAGGGTCGCAGTCCGATGCTATCGGCAGGGCTATGGCCGAGGCTGATTCTTTGGTAAATTCCAAATTCGGTCTGGCAGGTTTTTCACACAACTGGCGGCAGCTGGCGACAACACCGATAAGGTTTGCGGATATATTTGCCATTTACTGGGGCGGGTATGCCAAGCTGAAATATAATATCGACCGGGGGCTGGCACCGGAAAAAATCCGCGAGGACTTTATTGACGAAACATTAAGCAATCAGGCAGCGGGGAATCCGGCAACACTGGCAAAATTTCAGCGCGAACAAAGCCTGCGTTTCTTTACGGCTTTCAGGAACGTTCCAGCGCAGTATATGCGCCTGATTACAACAACAATGACGCAGTGGCGCCGCGGAGAAATATCCGATGCGCGGTTCTTCAGTAATATCGGAAACTATGTTTTTGTGCAGCCTGCTTTGTATATCTGGCTGGGTTGGCTGGTTAAATCCTTCCTTTATGGGGATGATGACGACGAGTGGTTTGACGGAATGATGACCGAAATGGCTTTGTCCCCGATTGCCGGTTTACCGATTATTGCCGATTTGGCAAGTTTTGGACTGGACAAGGCCGAATCTGCTTTAACGGGGAAATCTCCGGAGCCTTGGGACGCATTGCAAGTCTTTGGCGTCGATACGCTTAATAAGCTGATGTGGAAGCTTGTTAAAGATGATAAAACGGGATGGGATTGGGCTGAAATAGCGGCGTCCGTTATTGATGTAGGCACCGGCGCCGGTTTAGGGACGGCCGTTCGTACCGTCAAGAAATTGTCTGATTGACTTTAAAGCGAAGCGATTGTATAAAGGAAAAGCCCGGTGCGGGAACACCGGACTTGTCTTAACCTAGAAAGGGGTTAAACCCACTTTAACTTCTTTCCTGAAGTTAAGATAGCTTATTTTTCTTGATTTGTCAAGTTAAAAATGGGCTAAGGGTTTCCCCTTTCATATTATTTGAAAGGACTAATAATGATAATAAAATTTATTATTGTTATTCGGAAACTCCGAATTTTCCTGTCTATTAAGAAATAGCAGGGCGGAGAGGGGTTGTCAAGCCCCTCTCTTGTTGATAAATAAAACTTGCTTGACATTTATGTCAAATTTTGTTGTGATTTTGGTATAGTGGAGAATTGGCTCTAGGGCGGTTCTCTTTTTTTATGGAGAAAAGGCATGACGGTTGTAAACGAGGCGTCGCTTATTACTTATCAGGCAAACGGCACGACGACAAATTTCGCGGTGCCGTTTAAGTTTTTTGATAAGGAATTGGCGGTCTATGTAAATAAGACTTTTACCACTTATGAAAAGGATGTTGATTATACAATTACGGGGGCAGGCAATCCGCAGGGCGGGGAAATTGTTTTTAAGGAAGCGCCGGCCGTGGGAATTTATATTACCATTTCGCGAGATGTCGTCTTAAATCAGATGGTAAAATTTATTGAAGGAGAGGATTTTCCGGCTGCCGATTATGAATATTCGCTTGACCGCGTGATTATGGCCTTGCAGGAGTTTATGCAAAAACTCAGACATTGCGTTCAGTTTCCGCTTGGTGCCGACGACTGGGACACGTTTGCAGCCTCGCTTTTGAAAATGAATTATCAAGGCCAGCAGCAGACTTATTGGCGGGAAGATTATCCTTACGGCATAGGCGAGCTTACCCGCTACAATGAATATTGGTGGTTGAGCCTTTATGACAGCAATAAAGGCAATAAACCGGGTAACAGTTCGCCGTATTGGTCTAAGTTTGCAATTTACGATTCTTATACGACTAACGAGATTGACAACAAACTGACACTGAAAGCAGATTTAGCCGACGTTTATACCAAAGAAGAAGTTGACGGGAAAATACCGGTTGTGCCGCCGGTTATCAAAGCGTCAGACGTTTCTTTCGGGAATTGGGCGGAAGACAGCTATCTTGAAGGATACAGTTACAGCGCAACGGCGACGTTGCCCGGCGTTACGGCTGGCATGATTCCGATTGTCGCGTTTAATCCGTCTGATGCGGAGAGTGGCAATTTAGCGCCGATTGCAACGGCATACGACAATACGGTTAAGATTTTTGCCAAGACGCAGCCGGAAGCAGCAATTGTGGCGGCAAGCGTTATTTGCCAGTGAGGTGAACCATGAAAGGGATAACAAATGCGGTAGTTTTGCAGGGCGGCGGAGGCGGCGGCGAAACGGTTTTTGCGGTCAACAATACGGGAACGGCAGTAACAAAGGGGACGAAAGCGCTGCTAAACAGCCACCAGCGGGAAACGACGGCAA
>OIGD01000861.1_pt1 | contig 32538 bp, 29 predicted proteins | sample 1582211 | NCBI WGS metagenome assembly OIGD01 (sample SAMN04414078, study PRJEB24778) | human gut metagenome | material: faecal | host: Homo sapiens
TTAGTTCTTATTTTAATAAAATTCATACGGGTAAAACTAAAGCTTTAGTGGATAATATTAATGATTTTGAATATATTGTTACAAATAGTGAAATAGAATCATTTATTTTAGAAATTAATTTAATAAAAAAGTATTCTCCCAAATATAATATTTTACTTAAAGATGATAAAACTTATCCTTATATTGAACTTACAAATGAAAAATATCCAAGAGTTAAAATAATAAGAACAAAAACAAGAAAAAAAACGAAATCTAAGTTATTTGGTCCTTTTCCTAATGTAGTAAGTGCAAGAAAAACAGTGGATTTAATTAATCGAATTTATCCTCTTAGAAAATGTAATACTTTAAAAAAAGATTTATGTTTATATTATCATATAAATGAGTGTCTTGGATATTGTAAATATAATATTTCTAAAGAACAAATAGATTTAATGATTAAAGAAATAACAGAAGTATTAAATGGAAATTATAAAGAAATAACTAAAAAACTTGAAGAAGAAATGTTTAAAGAAAGTGAAAACTTAAATTATGAAAAGGCTCTTGAATTAAAAAAAATGATTGAAGATGTTAAAACTACAATTAGTAAACAAATTGTGGTATCTAATGTAAAATATAATTTTGATGTATTTGGTTATTATGTAAAAGATAATTATTTATCAATTGAAACATTATTTATAAGGGAAGGAATAATAATAGGAAGAGTTCATAAAATATTTGATATAACAGATGAAATTAATGATGTTTACTTAAGATATATAACTAATTTTTATGAAAAATACGAACTTCCCAAAGAGATAATAATTCAAGATGAGAATGCAATTTTTTTATTAAGTACATACTTAAATACAAAAGTAAATTGTCCTAAAAAAGGGGATATTAAACATATTTTAGATATGGCAATAAATAATGCTGAAATATATTTAAATGAAAAGTTAGAAATCGTAAAAAAAGATTTAAAGATAAAAAAAGAAGTTTTAGAAAAATTAAAATCTTTACTTAATTTAACTTCATTAAAAAGAATTGATTTATTTGATAACTCACATTTATTTGGAACATATTATGTTGGATGTATGGTTGTTTATGAAGATTTAGAACCTAATAAAAATTTATATAGAAAATATAAAATAAGTTTAGATGTAAAAGATGATTTAAGTGCAATGAAAGAAGTAATTTACAGAAGGTATTATCGTATGTTACTTGATAAAGAAGTTTATCCAGATCTTATAATAATTGATGGGGGAAGTTTACAAATTAAAGTAGTTGTAGAGGTTTTAAATAGTTTAGGTCTTTCAATCAAAGTAATAGGATTAAAAAAAGATGATAAACATAAAACTAATATCATCGTAGATGATAATTTAAATGAAATAAGTATAAAACAAGATAATCATTTATTTTTATATTTAACAAAGATGCAAGATGAAGTACATCGCTTTGCAATTAGTTTTCATCGGGATTTAAAAAGTAAAGGGAGCTTAGAAAGTGTTTTATCAAATGTAAGTGGTTTAGGAGATAAAAGAAGGACTGCTTTACTTAAGAAATATGGTTCATTAAAGAAAATAGAAGAAGCAAGTATTGATGAACTTAAAAGTATTGTTCCTGAAGAAATAGCAAAGAATTTAAAAAAGAGTGTCAAAAATTGCAACGTGACAATGAAAGACTGTCATCAGTATATAAAGCATTAGAAAAAGTACGTTTAAATGCTATGCGTGATTTTAATAGACTCTAATGTTCAAATATATTATAAACTTTTACGATTTTCAAAAATTGTACTTTTGTGCGATAAATCGGTTGACAAAGCGAAAGTTTGTTGATAATATGATAACAACAATTAAGAGGCGCAAAGCTTATGAGTAACCGCTCCGCAACGGATTGAAGGGGCGAGGGAAAGGAAGTTTTGCCGAAACGGGAAGTCTTATCCGGAAGATTTTGCCGTTGGGTTGCAGGGAAATACGTTGCAAACTGTCGCAAGGGAACTTGCGGAGCGCTTGATGTTAAATATTGATAGTTTTATCATTTTTGCATTTATTGTATCCGTTAGTTTCCGCTAACGGATTTTTGTTATTGAAAAAAATTTTCAGATAAAGGAGTAACTAAAATGAAAAAAGTAATTACTACGATTGTTTCCGTAATGCTCGTGTCTTTGTTGCTTGTCGGCGCGGTGTTCTGTTTCACCGGTTGCCAGAAAAAGAAAGACGACAGCAAACTGTACGTCGGTATGGAATGCGGATATGCTCCCTTTAACTATACCCAGACGGACGCTTCCAACGGCGCGGTCAAAATCTCGAACGCGGACGGCTATGCAAACGGCTATGACGTAATGATTGCGAAAAAAATCGCAGAAGCCCTTGGAAAAGAACTTGTTATCGTAAAATATAAATTCGAGGCGCTTATCCCCGCCGTCAACGCAAAATCGCTGGATATGATCATTGCGGGTATGAGCCCCACCGCCGAAAGAAAAGAAGCCATTGATTTCTCCGACGCATACTACACAAGCCAACTTGTCATCGTCGTAAGAAAGGACGGGGCATTTGCAAAAGCCACGAAACTTGCCGACTTTAACGGCGCAAAGATCGCGGCGCAAATCGGTACTTTCCACAACGACGCATTGCAAGCGCAGGCAAGTGAATACGGCATTTTGCCGCAAACCCCGATGGATACGTTCCCCGCGCTTATCAACGCTCTTAAAACCAAGGCTATCGACGGTTACGTTGCGGAAGAGCCCGGTGCAAAAGCGGACTGCGCGGCAAACGATGAGCTTACCTACATCTCTCTTAAAAACAACGATACCGGTTTTTCGGCATCTCCCGCAGACGTGCAAATCGCAATCGGTTTGATTAAAAACAGCAGTATCAAAGATCAAATCAACGCCGCACTTAAAAAAATCTCGGCGGAAGAACGCGTCAAAATGATGGGCGACGCAACCTTCTATGCAACCGGTAAAACCGTTCTCCCCGATCCCGTACCCGAGGAATAATACTGTAATTAAGGAAGAAAAATGAACATTTTTCAAAAAATGGCTGATATATTTGCCAAATATCACCAGATGATATTCAAGGGCATCGGTTACACGATGCTCGTATCGATAATCGGTACGATAATCGGTCTTGTCATCGGTTTGCTTATCGGCGTATTCCGCACGATGCCCACGCCGAAAAACAAGTTTCTGAGAGTTCTGAAAAAAGCTACCGACTGGATACTTTCGGCTTACGTCGAAATATTCCGCGGCACGCCGATGATGGTGCAGGCGATGGTAATTTTCTGGGGCTTTGCGCTTATCAACAACGGCGTCACGCTGAACGTAGTCTTTGCCGGCTTGTTTATCGTTTCGATCAACACCGGCGCGTACATGGCGGAAATCGTCAGGGGCGGTATCATTTCCGTTTCCAAAGGGCAGTTCGAGGGCGCGCACGCAATCGGTATGACGCACGCGCAAACGATGTTCTACGTCGTTATCCCGCAGGTTTTAAGGAATATTCTTCCGTCTGTTGCGAACGAGTTCGTCATTAATATCAAAGATACGTCGGTGCTTAACGTTATCGGTTTTACCGAACTGTACTTTGTGGCGTACACGATAAACTCCATAAACTACCAGACTTTCGCAACGTATTTGCTTGTCGCGATAATCTACTTTGTGCTGACTTTCACCATAACACGCATTCTGCGCCTTATCGAAAAGAAAATGGACGGCAAAAAGAACTATACGGTGCAGGGCTCGCAAAATATGGACGCGGACTCTATCTTGCGTGAACAGACCGCCGCCGGAGGTAACGGCAATGACTGACGAAATCAGAAACGATAATTTTACAAACGAAACGGAATGCGAAACCCGCGCAGATAACGCCCAAAACGAGGTCGTCATCGAAATCAGACACCTTGGAAAATCTTTTGGCGATCACGAAGTCCTGAAAGACATCGACTTCACCGTGCGTCGCGGCGATGTTACCTGCATAATCGGTGCGTCGGGCAGCGGCAAATCCACGCTTCTTCGCTGTATCAACCTTTTTGAAACTCCGTCTTCGGGCGAAATACTTTTGAACGGAGAGAACGTCGTCAACACCAAAAACCCTGCGGAATTCAGGAAAAAGGTGGGTATGGTTTTCCAGTCGTTCAACCTTTTCAAAAATATGAACGTACTGAAAAACTGTACGGTCGGCCCCAGAAAAGTCCTGAAACTTTCAAAGGAAGAATCCGAAGCAAGGGCAAGGAAGTATCTGAGACTTGTCGGTATGGAAGCGTACGTCGACGCGCGTCCCGGGCAACTTTCGGGCGGGCAGAAACAGCGCGTCGCAATCGCAAGGGCGCTTGCAATGGAGCCCGAGGTGTTGCTCTTTGACGAGCCGACTTCCGCGCTCGATCCCGAGATGGTGGGCGAGGTTTTGTCAGTCATGAAAACGCTTGCCGAAAGCGGGCTTACGATGGTTGTCGTCACGCACGAAATGGCTTTTGCAAGGGACGTTGCGACCAACGTCGTGTTTATGGATCAGGGCGTCATCGTCGAAGAAGGCGCGCCGAAAGACATCTTCACAAACCCGAAAGAAGAGCGCACGAAAGAGTTTTTGTCCAGACTTCTTGGCGAGAACAAATAATTTTTCAAAAAACGACGTCGGACGCCCGAGGAAAACCTTGGGCGTCTTTTTGTTGCGAAATTTGTCGAATATGGCAAAAACGGGTGTTCTTGCAACCGAATTGTCGCATAAACTTGCGGTTTCATTATTTGAGCAAAAAATACGAAATGCGTATAATTATATTTAAATAATAAATCCTTAATAATAATTTCGATTTAGTCTTGACATTGTTTTTTGAAATAGGCTATAATCAAATTGAAAAGCGGTTGAGGTTATTTTCTTTGACCGTTTCGCTATGTATAAGGATGGTTAAGCAGACTAAACTGCTAAATTATAAACCTAAAGGAGAAGAATATGAAGAAAAAAGTATTACTCGTAACGCTTCTTGTTGTGGCTATCGTTGCAAGTTGCTTCGCGTTCACCGCGTGCAACAAAGACAAAGGCGACGGCAACAAAGGCCCCGCGAAAGTCGAAATGTCCGGTTACAACCCTGCAACCGACGGGGCGATGAAAGTTGCGATGATTACCGACTACGGTGATATCACCGACCAGTCTTTCAACCAGACCACGTACGAAGCAAGCAAGGCTTTCTGTGAAGCGAACGGACTTTCGTTCAAATACTTTAAGCCCGCAGGCGATAGCACCGAAGCTCGTGTCGCGTCCGTTGAACAGGCAGTCCAGGAAGGCTTCAACGTTATCGTAATGCCCGGCTATGCTTTCGGCGCAACCGTAGCAGAAGTTGCCGAAAAAAATGAAAAAGTTACGTTTGTAGCACTTGACGTTTCGCAAGGCGACTTGGGAGCGGACTACACTATCCCCGGCAACGTAGCAACGTTTGTTTATCATGAAGAACTTTCCGGCTTTATGGCAGGTTATGCTGCCGTTAAAGAAGGTTACAGAAAACTCGGCTTCCTTGGCGGTATGGCTGTTCCTGCGGTTATCCGTTTCGGTTTCGGTTTCGTACAAGGCGTGAACGCTGCTGCTGTTGAAATGAATATCGCAAACGAGGTTTCGGTAAACTACGTATACGGTGGCAAATTCAATGGCACTCCCGAAATCACCGCGGCGATGGAAACTTGGTATAAAGGCGGAACAGAAGTCGTATTCGCATGCGGCGGCGGCATCTTTACTTCTGCTTGCGAAGCGGCTGCAAAAGTCAATGGTAAAGTCATCGGCGTTGATAGCGACCAAAGTCACGTAATCAACAAGGATTATCCCGGTATGTGCATTACTTCCGCTATGAAAGGTCTTGCTCCTACCGTTAAAACGGTTCTTCAAGCAATCAAAGACGGCAACTGGAAAAACTACTATGGCACAGTTTCCAACCTGGGTATGGTATCGGGTACCGACGCTTCCCTGAACTACGTACAACTCCCGACGGACACCTGGTCGATGACGAACTTCACGAAAGCAGATTATGCAACGCTTGTCGGCAAAATCTTTGACGGAACCATCACGATTTCCGACGCAATTGACAAAATGCCTACGACTACGATTAAAGTAACCACGCAGGATAACATTCACTAATTGAAAACCAAAAAGAAAGGAAGGCTATGCCTTCCTTTTTTTATGCGGTGAAACATTAATTATATATAAATTTCTTGAAAACACAGCCGATATATAGTATAATAAAAATATCAATTTTGAGGTTATATCGATATGGCAGAAAACTATGTAAAAAATGACGCATCCGAAGACTTCGTCATTGAGATGCGCCATATCACGAAAGAATTCCCCGGAATTATCGCAAACGACGATATTACGTTGCAACTTCGACGCGGGGAAATTCACGCCCTTCTTGGTGAAAACGGCGCCGGAAAATCCACGCTAATGTCGGTGTTGTTCGGCTTGTATCAGCCCGAAAAAGGAGAAATTCTGAAAAACGGACAAGTCGTCAAAATCAATAACCCCAACGACGCAACCGCTCTTGGCATAGGTATGGTGCATCAGCACTTCAAACTTGTGGAGGTGTTCAGCGTACTTGACAACATTATCCTCGGTGCGGAACCTAATAAGGCGGGCTTTCTGACGAAAAAAGAGGCGCGCGAAAAGGTTGTCGCGCTTTCAGAAAAGTACGGTCTTATGGTTGATCCCGACGCGATAATCGAAGATATCACGGTCGGCATGCAACAGCGCGTCGAAATTTTGAAAATGCTGTACCGCGACAACGAAATTCTGATTTTCGACGAGCCGACGGCAGTCCTTACTCCGCAGGAAATCGACGAACTTATGAAGATAATGAAAAACCTTGCGGCGGAAGGAAAGTCGATTTTGTTCATCACCCACAAGCTCAACGAAATTATGGCGGTTGCCGACCGTTGCAGCGTATTAAGAAAGGGCAAGTACATCGGCACCGTCGAAATCAAGGACACGACAAAGGAAGAACTTTCCGAAATGATGGTCGGTCGTCAGGTGAAGTTTGAGGTCGATAAGGACGAGGCGATCCCCGGCGACGTCGTTCTGGACGTCGATAAACTGTGCGTCGAAAGCAAGATTCACAAAAAACTTGCCGTAAAGGACGTGAGTTTTCAGGTGCATGCGGGCGAAATCGTGTGTATCGCGGGCATTGACGGCAACGGTCAGACCGAACTTGTTTACGGCATAACGGGGCTTGAAAAACTTGCGCCCAACGTCAAAGAAGAGGTCGAAGAGCACGTTGAAAAACCCGTATGGCAAAAACTGAAAGAAGTCGAAAAGCAGGAACGCGCGAAATTATTCTTCACGCAGTGCGGGGAACAGCTGAAATTCTTCTTTGTCGAACTTGGCAAAAAGATTTGGAAAAAACTGAAAAAATTCGGCGAAACGGTTGCGGCAAAAGCCGTTGCACTTTGGAACAAACTCGTTTTGCTGTTCAATAAAAACAAGGCGCAGGAACTTGACCCGAACGCCGACGTGAAGGGAAGAATCACCCTTTGCGGACAGGACATCACGAAAGCACCGATAAGAAAGCGCAGCAAAACGGGCATGAGCCATATCCCCGAAGACAGGCATAAATACGGACTTGTGCTGGATTATACTCTGGAACAAAATATGGTGCTTCAACGATACTGGCAAAAAGAGTTTGAAAAAGCCGGTTTCATAAAAAAGAAGGCGGTCAGGAAGTATTCCGACAAACTTATCGAACAGTACGACGTCAGAAGCGGACAAGGCTCCGTAACAATGGTCAGAAGCATGTCGGGCGGCAATCAGCAAAAGGCAATCGTCGCGCGCGAACTCGACCGCGAGCATAAACTCCTGATTGCCGTACAGCCCACACGCGGACTTGACGTCGGCGCAATCGAATATATCCACTCGCAAATCGTGAAAGACCGCGACGCGGGGGCGGGCGTACTGCTTGTTTCGCTGGAACTTGACGAAGTAATGAATCTGAGCGACCGAATCCTTGTAATGTACGAGGGCGAAATCGTGGGTGAACTCGATCCGAAGAAAACCACGGTGCAGGAACTCGGTTTGTATATGGCAGGCGCAAAGCGCGATAACTCTGAAAACAACAAGGAGGACGAACAATGAAAAACTTCGGTGAAAAAACAAAACGCTGGTTCAAGTCGTTATTCGTCCAGACCGACGGCAACGAGCCCAAAATGTTGACTTTTGTCAAAAAAGAAGGCACGCAGACGGTAATTTCGTCGATATTGTGCGCGCTTCTCGGGATATTCCTCGGATATCTCATTCTCGTTTGTATCAATGCCGAAAACGCCGGCAAGGCAATGGCAACGATACTCAAAAACTTTGGATATTATACCAGTCCCGAAAAGCAATTATATTATTTCGGCTCGACGCTGGTGAAATCCGTGCCGCTTATCATGTGCGGACTTTCGGTAATGTTTGCATATAAGGCGGGCTTGTTTAATATCGGCGTCGGCGGACAGTACTGCATCGGCATTTGCTTTTCGCTTTATGCCGCGCTCGTGTGGCAACTTCCCTGGTACGCGTGCATAATCGTTGCCGCATTGATGGGCGCGCTTTGGGGTGCGCTTTCCGGATTGTTCAAGGCACTGTTCAACGTGAACGAAGTCATCGCCTGCATTATGACAAACTGGATTGGGCTGTATCTCACAAATATTTTGCTGAGCCATCCGAAAGCAATGAACCCTACGTTGTCGGAAACTTACAGAATAGGAAAAAAAGCAATTATTCCCGACGGTGGTCTTTCAAAACTTTTCAGCAATAACCAATACGTTACCCTTGCGATTATTTTCACGATAATTATTGCGATTATCGTCCTTATCGTAATGAACAAAACGACTTTCGGGTACGAACTGAAAGCAACGGGCAACAATAAATTCGCGGCAAAATACGCGGGAATGAAAGATAAACGCAACATTATCCTTACAATGGCGATTTCGGGCGCGCTTGCGTCCCTCGGAGCGGCGTTTTTCTATCTCACGGGTATCGAAAACTTTAAGACGGCAAGCTCCGTTCCCGCAATGGGCTTCAATGGCATCGCCGTCGCGTTCCTTGGCGGTCTTAACCCCATCGGCGTTGTGATTGCGGGATATTTCGTGCAGCATATCACGCTCGGCGGTTCAAAAATCGACACGACGTACTACAACCCGCAGGTTGCCGACCTTATGATCGCAATCATTATTTATCTGTGCGCGTTCGTACTGTTCTTCAAACAATTCATGAAAAAATATCTGAATAAACTCACCGAAAAAATCGCCGGAAAAACAGGCGCACAGGCGGAAGTAGCGGCTGACTCAACCGTCACCGAAACGGCGTCCGACGCGTCCGACGGCGAAATAAACGATAATTCGGAAACCCCCGAAGAAGAGTTTAAGAAAGAGGTCGAAACGGAGGTCGAAGAAATGCCCCCGATTGTCGATGAAAAATCCGGAAAGGAGGTCGATGAGAAATGACGTTACTTGTTCAATATACTTTGATTTATGCGGCAGTTTTGACCTTGGTTGCTCTCGGCGGCATGTTCTCGGAACGCTCGGGCGTTATCAATATCGGCCTTGAAGGTATCATGGTTTTCGGCGCGATGGGCGGCGCAATGACAATGGTTTTGTTGCCCGCAACCACACCCCCGGGACTTATCGTAATTCTGACTCTTGTCGTCGCCGCGCTTGTCGGTATGGTTTCGTCGCTTCTTCTTGCGGTGGCGTGCATCAACTTCAAAGCCGACCAGACTCTTGCGGGTACTGCGCTGAATATGCTGGCGACGGCAACCGCAACGGTGCTTATCAAAGCGTTCAATACCAAACGCAGCAACGGCTCCAACTTCTCGGCAATACTTGACTACATCGACGCAAGGCGCGGCTTTATCTTCAAAATCGGCAAACTCGAACTCAGCTGGTTTATCGTGATTGCGATAATTCTTCTGATTGTCTCGTGGGTTGTGCTGTATAAAACCAAATTCGGCTTGCGACTTCGTTCCTGCGGTGAGCATCCGCAGGCGGCAGACAGCGTCGGTATCAACGTTTACAAAATGAGATACGCGGGCGTTATTATTTCGGGCGCGCTGGGCGGTCTTGGCGGTCTTATTTATATCGCCGCGGCAAACAGCACCTGGCACTTCGACGTCGGCGTTGCGGGCGCGGGCTTCCTTGCGCTTGCCGTCATGATTTTCGGTCAATGGAAACCGATAAGAATCGCGCTTGCCGCATTGTTGTTCGGTTTGTTCAGGGCGTTGTCGAACGTGTATCTCGGTATCGACTGGCTTGCGAATATCGGCATCAGCGGCACGGTTTACAATATGTTGCCGTATATCGTCTCCCTTATCGTTTTGGCGTTCACATCCAAAAAGTCGCGCGCGCCGAAAGCGGAGGGGATTCCGTACGACAAGGGTATGCGCTAAACTATGGCAAAATTATATTTCAAATTCGGGGCGATGGGCTGCTCGAAAACAGCCCAGGCCCTTATTACCAAATTCAACTATGAAGAGCGCGGCATGAAAGTGCTGCTTCTGAAACCGTCCGTGGATGTGCGCGACGGAGAGGAAATCGTCAAATCGCGAATCGGGCTTACCGCAAAGGCCGTCGTCGTGAACGATAAGGAAGACCTTTACAAGGCGTATGAGGAAAAGTACCGCGACCGCGACGTCATCATCGTGGACGAGTGCCAGTTTCTGACGCCCGAACAGGTGGACGAACTCGGACAAATCGTCATCGACTTCAACGTGCCGGTGCTGTGCTTTGGTCTTCGCACCGACTTTCTGACGCACTTGTTCCCGGGGAGTCGCAGACTTTTTGAAATTGCCGAGTCCATTACCGAGATCAAATCGGTGTGTAAATGCGGCGCGAAGGCAACCGTCAACGCGCGCCTTGACGATGACGGCAACGTCGTGTATTCGGGCGAACAGGTGTGTCTCGGCGGCAACGACAGGTACGTCGCGATGTGCAGAAAATGCTGGCTGAAAAAGAAAGCCGAACAGGAAAACGCAAAAGAGTTATGAACAGTATCGTAATTGGTTTTACGGGCGGCACGGGCAGCGGCAAAACAACGCTCGCACAACGCCTGAACGAGGTTTTCAAAAACAACTCCGTCATAATTAAGCAGGACAGTTATTACAAAGACTTTCCCGATAAAACGTTTGAGGAGCGCGTGCAGATAAATTACGACCACCCCGATTCGTTCGATATGGAACGGTTTACCGACGACGTAAGACGCCTTAAAGCGGGCGAAACCATCGAGTGTCCCGTCTATAACTACGCCGAGTACAAGCGCGATAAGGAAACCGTCACGGTGGAACCAAAAAGAATAATAATTCTGGAAGGGCTGTTCCTTTTTGAAAACCCTGCGCTCAGCGATCTTATCGACATCAAAGTTTTTGTCGACACGGACGCCGACGTAAGGATTTTAAGGCGCATTATCCGCGACGTCAAGGAAAGAGGCAGGAGCCTCGATTCCGTCGTTTTGCAGTACCTTACGACCGTCAAACCGATGCACGAAAGGTTTATCGAGCCGGAAAAGAAGCGCGCCGATATCATCGTGCCGGAAGGCGGATATAACGAGGTTGCTTTTGACATGATTGTGGACGCGATAAAACACAAGTTGAATTAAAAAATATGCCGCCGATTTTCGGCGGTTTTTTGTTTATATGCGCCTTTTTCTCCACGCAAGTACAAAAGTATCTTGCGTGGGATTTATGAAAAGGATTCCCTTCCGGGCGATGCGGCGCACACTGCGCTTTTGAAATCACATTATTGCAAGCAATAATGCTCACTCTTTTGCTTGTGTGCGCCTTTTCCCCACGGGTACACAGTATCCCGCGGGGACCCCTGTTTATGCCTCGCAATGACAGAGTGCGTTGCACGGAGCGCATAACAAAAACCCCTCGCGGTGGCGAGGGGTTTTCAAACGGAAAATTATTGTTGATTGTAAACGTCGTAAGTGGGAACTTCGTACGTCATGCCTGAATAGGGGACTTCGTAAGTTTCGGTTGCGGTGTCGGTTGCGTCGGTTGCGTCGTCGGTTGTATCCGCAGCGGCGTCTTCGGTAACAGGCGTATCGGTGTTTTCGTCGTCGTGTTTTTTGCCGTCCGTGCCGGGATTATCAAGGCGATATTCTTTCATACGGATTGCGCCGATAAGAATCGCAAGGATAACCGTAACGCCGGAGAAGATATAGCAAGTCTGACGAATTGCGAACAAGCCGGTGATTGCGAAGAGCAGACCGTTTGCATCAACCCAGCTGTAACGCATATAGTCGATTGTACCGCGAGAGTAGTTTTGCGAATATACGCCGAGCTGCGTGGGTTTGTCACCGACGTTGCCGTAGTAGCTGCCGTTGGTGGCGCCGACAACAGAGCCGTCCGCATTGACGAGTTTCAGGAACAAGGGCGCGAAGCCGTATCTCCAACCCGAAGAACCGGTGTTTGAATTATCGACGGTGATGCCGTCTTCCGCAAATCCGGGGGTGCCTGCGACGTTGGGATTGCCGACCGCGTATGCGACGGAATTGAGAATGCTGTCAAGCAGGTAATATACGGGCGGGATTTCAAGAACGCCAAGGAGACTTGAAGTTTCGGTCAGGCAGTTTTCAAGCCCAATCGTCTTCAAAAGTTCGCCGACGTTGAGTCCGTTTGCGCTGCCAATATTGATGCCGCTGATCATTGCGAACAAGCCGCCTTCGCCGAACGTGCCGGAAAGGTCAACGGGAAGGGTAATGTCCGTGCCGTCGATTTTGTCGGGGTTGTAGGTGTAGCCGTCGCCCATCATATCGAGGACCGTCCAGCCGACTTCGATCATTTCAACCTTGCAGGTTGTGGGGTTGTACCACGGATAAAGGTGCAGGTTGGGCTGCATTACGCGGGTTTCGTCGGGATTGTTCTTGGGGCCGCCTTTCTGGTCGCCGGTCACAACGGAAGGACGCTGACCGAGAACAAGATTCAGGACAACGGGAATCGTCATGCGTTTATCGTTTGCAAGGTCAACCCACGGACCAACCCAGCTTTCGTAACCGGAAAGGTTCAGGCTGTCGTACATATTGTACTTGCCGTCGCGGGCAATAAGCGACTTAACTTCTTCGCTGCTGTAACCCATGTCGGTGTACTTCTTGATTTTTTTCTGGAAGTATTCAACCATGGTGGCGATTTCTTCGTCGGATTTTACAGCGGGTTCCGCCATGTTTGTACGGCAGTATTCTTTGTCGAAATCCTTATAAGAAGAGTCGCTGGAACCTTCGGTATCTTTCACGTAGAAGCCGTATTTGCAAAGGACAAGGGGATTGCCGTCTTTGTCAACGACGCGTCCGGTATATGCGCCCGTGTAGTTGAACACCCCATCATCGTTTAATTCATTACTGTGTTCGGACTGTTTGTAATAAGAGAAATATTGGGTGTAACCGTCATCGTTTTTGCCGATGATGCCGTTAAGCACGCTTCTTGCGATAATTGCGTCAAGCATATCTTTGTTGAGCGTCGCACGGTTGTTTGCGGCGTCGGACTCCGCAACGTCTTCATAGAAAATCGTGCCGGAAGTAAGGTCGCCGAAAATCATGGGCAGCGCTCCGTCGAGAACGAACATAAGTCCCGAGCAGAGCATCAGGCTGACAACAACCTGACATGCGGTTTGTTTTCTTATCTTTTTCGCTTTGTTTTTGACGTCTTTTTTGGAAAGTTTAAGTTCCTGCACCAAGACGACAATCGCCCATATTACCGAGAATAAAACGGCAACGATAATGCTTGCGTAGGTCAAATGACCGTACGAGCCGCCTTTTTCAACGTTGTGCATCGACGCAAGGATTGCGAAAACCATAAACAGCGGGAAGCTGCATACGTAACATACTATTTTTGCGATTTTAAGCAATGCTTTCATCAATATTCACCTCCGTTAAGAGCGATTTCGTAAGCGTAGAGTTTTTCCTTATTGTGGAAGTAGGTCGAAAGGAAGATGCTCATCGCGAGAATGCCTGCCCAAATCGAGAAGTAACGTCTTGCGGCAAGCAAGGGATACATATCGGGCTGATAGGCAATGTCTGCCTGCAACTGATAGCAGTCGGCAAGGGAAATCGCGGCGTCGGCAGAAGTGCCGTTACCGATTGTCTTTCCTGTGAGAAGACCGCCTTTTGCAGCAAGCGCGCAACCGGACGTAATACCGAAATCTTCGCAGGTGTATTTAACCCAGGCATAGTCGCTCATATCGACCGTTGTGCCGGCGGTTGTGGCAAGTGCTTTGTCGGTGTCGGACACGAAGTCGGACTGCCAGCACTTTTTAAGAAGCGGGTGGCTGTAAAACGAAAGTTCGCCAAGGACGGTGTCCAGAAGTTTTTGCACGCCTTCGACGGTAACGCCCGTAAGGTCGATCTTGCTGAGAACCTGCGTGAGAATCGCGTTCAGGTCAAGGTCGGGAGCGATTGCTTTGAGAATTCCCGCAACGTCAAGTCCGGGAACAAGACCGCCGATTATGTCGTTGAGGTCCAAAAGGCCGCCGACAAGTCCCAAAGCGGGTTGCAAACTCTTGATAATGTCGACAAGTGCAGCCGTGTTGGGGTTTTTGTTGTCGCTTTCAAGTTTCGTCTTGTAAGCAGTGTAAGCCGTCCCGAGGTCCGTCTTTGCATAAGTGTCGCCCGTGGTGTATTTCTGTCCGGGAACGATTTCCTCGTTGGTTTTGGGAGGTTGTTTCATCGTTGCATTATCGAACGCTTCGCGGGTAATCTTTGCGGTAAGAACGGGGGTGCCGTCATCGTTGACTTCGCCGGTGTCGGTGTACGTGGTAACGTATACTACTTCGTCCGCGGTCGCGCCGACTTTGAAAGCGTTTTTGCCGGTTGATTTGTAAACCTCTTTGGACGTGAAGTTAAGGTTGCCGAAGAGATATTGTGCGGGCAACGCAAGACCTGTGGTTTCGCCGCCTTTACCGTTGTTGTAGCCGTAAAGAAGTTGCGAAACGACGTTGCCGATATCGCCGCTTGAAAGGTCGGCGTCGTTGTCCTTAAGCAGGGAGTTGACAAGGTCAAGCAGTTGTTGCGCTTTCAGACTGTCAAGGAGCTTATTGATTGCAGGGTTCATCCCGAGATATTCAAACAGCGTGCCGAGCACCGCGTTAAGACGCGAATCGGTCAGACGATAATTGTCCTCTTCGATACGAAGGGTTGAATAATTCGTCATTTTGCCGGTGCGGGTGTCCAGAATTTCGGTAATATCGTTGGTGTAGTTGTACCAGGCGTCGCTTTCGTATGCGGACGCGTTGGTCGCGCTTTCTTCGATTTCACTTACCATTTTCTTGTAAGCGTCGGCGATGGAAAGGCTTTCATAATATATCGTGCCGGGCTGCTTTGAGAATGTTTCGCCCGCTGCTTTCATCGTAACGTATGCGCCGTCTTTTATGACATAGCAGCCTGCGCTGAACGCTTCGGCGTAGTCGGCAACGGTATACTTAGTGGGACGATAAACCGTCAGTTTTGCGTATTCGTTGTATTTGATGAGAAGTTCCAGCGCGTTTTCGACGCCGAAGATATAGCCGTCGTATAACAATCCGTTGGGGTTGTATGCGTACGGGCTTTGCGTTTTCAGACTGTCGAACAAGCCGTTGATGTTGTCCCCGGTGACTTTTATCATTTCGCCGTCAAGACCGCCGACCTGATAATACGCGACTGCCGTATTGAGTTGCGTGCGTTCACGATACATTTTGGGATAATATTCCGAAAGACCATAAGTCCTTATCACGTTGTCGACGCGGTCGTTCAGTTTATAGGCGTATCCCGACGTGCGTTTGTTTGCAGAAATGGCGTTGAACCACTGCTTTTGCAAGGAGTAGTTTTCAACCTTAACGCCTTTGTCGGAGTATTCCGTCCTGATCTTGTCAAGTTCCTTTTCGTTGCGAATGTCAAGTCCCGCAATCGGGGCGAGCATGAGCGCAACCGCAAGAACGACGAGTATAATTGTGCGGACAGCCTGTTGTTTTTTCAATACAAGGTAAAGCCCGATTTGAAGCAGTGTGAAACCTGCCCACAAAACGAGCGCCGCCGTAATGCCGTTTTTCGCCGTTTCGGAAAAAGCGCCTTCGTTGAAGAAGATCATGCTGTCCTTTGCGACAAACAACATAAGAAGCGGGAAACCGAGTAAATAGAAAATTACTTTCAGAACTTTTGCACAAGTCAACTTTTGCATTTTGTTCATAATTTTCCGTTCTCCTTAATCTAGAATTGCAAAATTATTGCTACTAAATGATATTATATACTACGCGTGCGAGCGTGTCAAACGTATTGTATTCAATTTAAGCTATACTTATCCATAAAATATTGCCTGAAATCCTGTGTAAACAACGCACGACAGGGCAAAAATTTTACAAATCGAACGATTTATAAGGTTTCCGTCAAAATACGCGGCAGTCGGGTTTTTGCCGACGAAAGAACGTTTGTTCCTGCAAAAATCGGATAAATTATTTTTACGTCGTGGAGTTTTAAGACGTACGTAAAAAGGGCGGAACAAAAAATACAAACAATTTTTTTTCGAGCCGGAATTTCCATAAAATAACCGCACGGGGGAAAGAGTCGATTTTTCAAAAGTGTGCGACTTTAAATGATTAAAAACAACAAAGTCGTAACAAACGACAGTAATAAGTGTCATATTGACACTAAACAATTTTATTTTAATTCCGAATAACCCCCTAAATCGTTTGGCGAAAACAAAATAATATGATAAAATATCAATAGAATTTTGGAGGTTACCAATGACACCTGCTTTTGATACCGTATTTTCCGAAGACGAAATCCCTGCATATCCCCTTGCCATAATCGCTTTACCCGGCGCGGAAGAATTCGCCGAAAAAGTCGATAAATACCTTGTTGACTGGTATGGCAGAGAATGTGCAAAGAAAACCCCCGCATCTTTTATCGTTCCCACCAACTTCCCGCGTTTTACGTCGGGCGACGGCAAGGCAATGATTCTTGACAGCGTACGCGGCAAAGACCTGTACGTCATAATCGACACCGGTAACCACGGCGTGCAATACAAAATGTTCGGACAAATGCAGTGTATGAGTCCCGACGACCATTTCCAAAATCTGAAACGACTTATTTCGGCGGTCGGCGGCAAAGCGTCGCGCATCACCGTCGTTATGCCGCTTCTTTACGGCGGACGTCAGCACAGAAGAAACGCAAGGGAATCTTTGGATTGCGCCATTATGCTGAGAGAACTGGAAGTCATGGGCGTGAAAGACATTATCACTTTCGACGCTCACGATCCCCGCGTTCAGAACGCCGTGCCCCTTATGGGATTTGATAACTTCTTCCCATGTTATCAGATTCTGAAAGCGGTCGTGAGGAAATATCCCGACATCGTTTTTGACAAAGAACACACGATGATTATCTCCCCTGACGAAGGCGCGATGAGTCGTAATATTTATTACGCTTCGGTTCTGGGGCTGGATCTCGGTATGTTTTACAAACGTCGCGACTTCTCTGTCGTCATCAACGGCAGAAACCCCATCGTCGCGCACGAATACATCGGCAATCCCGTTGCGGGCAAAGACATTCTCGTCGCCGACGACATTATCGCAACCGGCGACAGCATGCTGCACCTTGCCAAAGACCTGAAAGACAAGGGCGCAAGACGCATTATCCTCGTCCCCACCTTCGCAATGTTTACGGAAGGCACGGAAAGGTTCGACAAAGCCTATGCGGAAGGTGTTTTCGACGGCGTTATCTCCACAAACCTTTCATACACCTTGCCCGAACTTTCGGAAAGAGAATGGTTTTCAAAGGCGGAATTGTCCAAATATATGGCGTATATCATTTCGGCGTGCAACCACAACGCGTCTGTATCGGGGCTTCTCGATCCGCATGAGAAAATCCACGATTTGCTGCGCAGGCACAACGAAAATCTTAACAAATCTAAATAAGTAATTTTATATAAGGAGTTTATTGTGAAAGTTCATTGGTTGGGGCATTCCTGCTTCAAACTCGAAGAGAGCACAGGTACGTCAATCATCACCGACCCGTACCACCCGTACGTCGGTTTCTCGATGCCCGAAGTTTCTTGCGACGCCGTGACGCTCAGTCATAATCACGAGGATCACAACTTCATCGAAGGAATCAAGGGCAACCCCGTTATTATCAATAAACAAGGTCTGTTTGAGGTCAAAGGCGTTCACATCAGAAGCCTCCTTACCGACCACGACAAGGAAGGCGGAAGACTGCGCGGACAAAATCTTGTGTTCCAGTATCGCCTTGACGGCGTCGAAGTATGCCATCTCGGCGACATCGGCGAGGAATGCAACGCAATGCTTGCGGAAGCACTCGTCCCCACAAACGTCCTTCTTATCCCCGTCGGGGGAAACTATACCATCAATGCGGAGGAAGCGAAAGAATACGTCGATAAACTTATGCCCGACGTCGTTATCCCCATGCATTTCAAAACCGAAGATTGCAGCCTTGACATCGACGGTCTTGACGATTTTCTCGATTTGTTTGATAAAGACGAAATCGTGTATCTCGACAGCGATACGGTTGAGTTCGACCGCTTCGACTTCGACGGCGAAAGCACGAAAGTCTACGTTTTCAAAAGTCAGCAATAACGCACACTTTAACGTATAAAGCACATTTTATCGTATAAAACGCTCCGTAATCGGCATATACTTATTATGCAGCGTTTTGTGTTGCGTTTTTATATTCAAAATTTCAAAAATTCGGAGTATTTATGGATTTTTCACGCGAACAGTTGCAGGACAAAAACCTGTTTGAATTGCGCGAAATCGCGCGCGAAAACAGGGTGCAGTCCCCGACAAAATTAAACAAGGAAGAACTTATTTCACAAATTGTCGAAGCGTCTTCTCAAAGGGTAAAAGGGCTTAAAATCCGCCCGGTTTCACGTCCGTCGAAACTTGTCGACGCCCCGAGAAGGAACGCGCAGAACGACGTCCCCGATAAAGCCGCGGAGTCGATAAACGAGATTATGGCTGTCGATGAAACCTGCGAAGAAAGGGAAGGTATCCTGGAAATTCACCCCGACGGCTATGGCTTTATCCGCGTCAGAAACTGCGAACACAGCGAAAAGGACGTTTACGTTTCCGCAATCAAAATCAGGAAAGCGGGACTTCGTCAGGGGGATATGATCAAGGGCATCGTGAAGGTCGCTTACGACAATAAGCCCGCCGCGCTTTTAATCATCAATACCGTCAACGGCGTGCCCGCGGAAGAACTCAGAAAACGCCCGCGCTTTGACGACCTTGTCCCCATTTATCCCGACGAGCGTTTGAAACTTGAAAACGCGCGCAGCAAAAACGACTTCGCAATCCGCGAAATCGACCTTATCGCGCCAATCGGAAAAGGGCAGCGCGGTATGATTGTTTCTCCTCCTAAAGCGGGCAAAACAACCCTGCTTAAAAAAATCGCGAACAGCATTTCGGAAAATTATCCCGACGTAACCCTTATGGTATTGCTCATCGACGAGCGTCCCGAAGAAGTTACCGACATGCAAAGAAGCATTAAAGGCGAGGTCGTTTACAGCACTTTCGACGAAATGCCGGAACACCATACGAAAGCGGCGGAACTGTTGCTTTCCCGCGCGAAACGACTTGTCGAAAACGGCAAAGACGTCGTGATTCTGATGGACAGCTTAACCCGCCTTGCGCGCGCATATAACCTTACAATTCCCCCGACGGGCAGGACGCTTTCCGGCGGTATCGATCCCGGCGCGTTGCATAGCCCGAAATCGTTTTTCGGAAGCGCGAGAAATATCGAAAACGGCGGAAGCCTTACCATTATCGCAACCGCTCTCGTCGACACCGGAAGCCGTATGGACGACGTCATTTACGAGGAGTTCAAGGGCACGGGCAATATGGAAATCCACCTTGACAGAAAACTGTCCGAAAAGAGGATTTTCCCCGCAATCGATTTAAACCGCAGCGGCACGAGAAGAGAAGACTTGTTGCTGTCGCAGGACGAGCTGGAAGGCGTGTGGACAATGCGTAAAATTTTGTCGTCGGGCGATACGGAATCGGCGGCTGAAAATCTGTTGCAAATGCTTGTCAAAACTTCGTCCAACGCGGAGTTTATCGAGCAACTTAAACTGCAAATGCGACTTATCGACAAGGAAGGATATACTTTCCGCGGAACCGGCTTAAAATAAACTTTATTGATGAAAAACGCCGCGTTAAACGGCGTTTTTGGTATTATTTCAAACGATTATGGACAAAAGAACACAGCAAAACAAAGACTTTTTCAACAGTCTTGCAAAGGACTGGGACGCAATGCAAAAACTGTCCGATGACGATGTTTTCAATCTTGTAAAACTTGCGAATATCAACCCCTGCGACAAGGTTCTGGACGTTGCTTGCGGCACGGGAATTATCGACAAGCACCTTTTGAAACTCGGCGCGAAAAACGTTGTCGCAATCGACCTTTCGGAGAATATGATTGCCATTGCAAAGTCCAAGAACAGCAACGAAAATTTGCGATACGAAATTGCCGATTTTTACGACTTTTCGGAAGGCGATTTCGACAAAATCGTGATTTACAACGCTTATCCGCATTTCACGGACACACAAGCGTTTTTGACGGCGATAAACAATAACCTTAAAAAAGGCGGCGAGTTTTCGATAATCCACAGCGATCCGCCAAGCGTTATCAACGCGCGCCATTCGGGCGTGGCAAAAATCGTGTCGAAAGACCTTGAATCGGCAGACGAAGAAGCGAACATTTTCAAGGAACTTTTCGATATCGTACAAACCGTCGACGACGGGGAAAAGTACCTGGTACGCGGCAAAAAAAGATAATGAAAGACGACGAAAAACGAGGCGAAACACCTCGTTTTTTGCTTTGCTTCGCTTTTCTCCACGCAAGTACAAGTATCTTGCGTGGGTATTAAAATCGTAACTTTTTTTATATGTCATTGCGAAGCACCGCTTTGCGGTGCTGTGGCAATCTCCCGGAAGGGAACCGCTTTATTTAGTAAGGTGTCCGTTCCCGGCGATGCGGCTCACACTGCACTTTTGAAATCACATTATTGCAAGCAATAATGCTCACTCTTTTGCTTGTGTGCGCCTTTTCCCCACGGGTACACAGTATCCCGCGGGGACCCCGGTAGATGCCTCGCAATGACATAAAGTGCGTTGCACGGAAAGCCCAATATTACTTTCGTTGAAATGCGCGCCTACTCGTAAAAGCCGAGAGAGACCATAAGTCCTTCGTTGACCTTTCTCATTGCGCCGTCGGACAAATCGCCGATTTTGTCTTTTAATCTGGTTTTATCAAGGGTTCTTAGCTGTTCAAGCAATATTACGCTGTCTTTCGGCAGTCCGAACTCGCTTTGCGGAATATCGACGTGAGTCGGCAGTTTGGTTTTGTTGAGTCTGCTGGTTATTGCCGCGGCGATAATCGTCGGGGAATACTTGTTTCCGACGTCGTTCTGCACGATAAGTACGGGACGCACGCCCCCTTGTTCGCTCCCCACGACGGGGCTTAAATCGGCGTAATAAATCTCACCGCGTTTTATCATATCGACACCTCCGAATACCTACAATTATGTACACGATGATTTTACCCAAGGGAAACTTCTTTAATACACCCGTCACAAGCATATTATGAAAAATCGGCGCGCCGCGTGAAGTAAATCGCCGTAAAAGACTGCATATAATAGGGGAAAGGCGGTGTTTTATGAAAATCGGAATCGTGGGATACGGAAATCTCGGGCGAGCGGCGGAAATCAACGCAAAAAATCTCGGATACGAAATAACGGGGATATTTTCAAGGCGGAAAGTAACGTCGCCGTTCGGCACAAAAGTCTTTGACTTCAAAAATATTGAAAATTTCGATACGGAAACGGACATTATGCTTTTGTGCGGCGGCAGTAAAACCAATCTTAGGGAACAAAGCCGAATCGTCGCGAAAAGGTTTAATACGGCGGACACTTTCGACACCCACGCGGAAATCGCGGAACACATCAAAGAACTTGACGATATTCAGCAAAAAAGGCGCGGCGTGTCGATAACGGCTGCGGGGTGGGACCCGGGAATTTTCAGCGTGGCGAGAGTCGCGTTTTGCGCATTCCTTTTTGAAGAGCCGTATACGATCTGGGGCAGGGGCGCGTCGCAGGGACACGGGGAAGCGGTCAGAAGCATAAACGGCGTGAAAAACGCGGTGCAATATACCGTGCCGAAAGAAAAAGTCGTCGATATGATATTGTCGGGGAAAAGACCGCCACACGCTCCCGAAAGCCTTCACACGCGCGAAGTGTACGTCGTAAAAGAAAACGGCGCGGACGAAAAGGAAATAGAAAACAAAATCAAAAATACGGAATACTACTTCAAGGGGTACGAAACGAGCGTGCGGTTTATCGACGAAAAAGAGTTTGAAAAAAACCATAAAAGCCTTGCCCACGGCGGCAGAGTCGCGGCGACGTCTAGCGGGGCGAAACTCGATTTTTCGATTGCGCTTCAAAGCAACCCCGATTTTACGGCAAAGATATTGTTGACTTATGCCCGCGCCGCGGTTAAAATGAACAAAGACGGCGTTATCGGCGCACTGTCCGTTCTGGACGTTCCGCCGAAATACCTTTGCCACGACGATGATTTTTTAAGGTTTTTGTAATGATTGACGAGTTGAAAAATATCGAATACGTCCTTTTCGACCTTGACGGCACGGTGTCGGACAGTTCGGAAGGAATAACGAAAAGCGCGGACAAAGCGCTTAAATCGGAAGGAATCGACGTTCCTTTTGAAACGTTGACGAGTTTTATCGGTCCCGCGCTTCGCGTGAGTTTCGGCCGCTACACCGACGACGTGGAAAAACGCGACAGAATGCTGGACGTTTATCGCGAAAGATACAGCGAAAAGGGCTGGTGCGAAAATAAGATTTATCCCGGCATGGCGGAACTTTTACGCGATCTTCAAAAAAGCGGGAAACACGTCGTGCTTGCAAGCGCGAAACCCGAGTATTTTTGCAGAAAAATCATAAAATATTTCGGAGTGGAGCAATATTTCGATTTTATCGGCGGCAGCGATATGGAAGGAAAGCGCGACGACAAAACCGTGCTTCTGACCTACGTCCTTGACAACATCGGAAACCCCCGGTCGGACAAAATCGTGATGATCGGCGACAGAAAATTCGACGTCGAGTGCGCGCATAATCACGGCATTAAGTGCATCGGCGTAAAGTACGGATTTTCGGAAGGGGACGAGCTTAAAAACGCGGGTGCGGATTTTCTTGCCGACACCGTCGAAGATTTAAGAAAAATGCTGTTATAAAAAAAATTCCGCTTGAACACAGGCGGATTTTTCGTTATTTTTTAAGTGTTTATATAATAATGTCTTTTTGTATAAAAAAATAATATAATTTTTCTTTTTACAAAAAGTCGAATATTTTTCGCTTGAAAAACCGAAAGTCTTATGTTATAGTATTTTTATGAAAATTTGAAAAAAGGGGGCTATTGTATGAGAATAGCAATCGGATGTGACCACGGCGGATTTATTTTGAAGGCCGCGGTCGTTGATAAACTCAAAGAACTCGGACACGAAGTCGTCGACTTCGGCACAAACTCGGACGCATCGGTCGATTACCCCATTTACGGAGAAGCAGTGGCAAACGCCGTCGCAAGCAAAGATTGCGACCTCGGTGTGTTGCTTTGCGGCACGGGCATCGGTATTTCGATTGCCGCAAACAAGGTCAAAGGTATCCGTGCGGCAGTCGTTGACAACCTTTTCTGCGCGCAAGCCTGCAAGGAACACAACAACGCGAACATTATCGCAATGGGCGGCAGGGTAGTACGTCCCGAACTTGCGGTGCAAATCGTGGAACTTTGGCTGAAAACCGAATATGCGGGCGGACGTCATCAAAGACGCCTTGACGAAATCGCCGCAATCGAGGACAAGAACTTCAAATAATAATTACACGAGGAATTTTAATGATTCAGGAAGTAATAACAAATATCACGAGCGCCGAAAATCAGGCGGAAGAAATCGTCCGTGACGCAACGGCCCGCGCAAAGGAAATCAGGCTGAAAGCCGAGTCCGAAGCCGACGTTATTCTGAAACAGGCTGCAAAAGACAGCAAGGACGCAACCCGTCTTCGTCAGAACAATGCGGAAGTCGCGGCACAAAGAAAAACCGAAATGATCGCAAGGGAAGGCAACAAGGAAATCTCGGACTTTATCTCAAAATGCGTCGTGAACGAAGACGCCGCGGTCGAAACCGTAAAAGAAAAACTTTTCACAAAATATGGCAATCGTTGATATGAAAAAACTTACCCTTGTCGCTTACGGCAAGGATAAGCACGCGCTTTTGAAAACGCTTGAAAAAACGGGCGTCGTCGAAGTGCAGCGGTCGGAACTTATCGAAAACACTTTTAATAAGGAAAACCTTGACAGGCGTGACGAAATCACGTCTGCTACGTTGCGCCTTCAATTCGTTTTCGACTTTCTGAAAACCGAAAGCCGCACCGCGGTACTTATTAAAAAATCGGAAGCCAAGGCGGAAAAACATAAAACGCCGGTCGCGCCCGAAGACGTCCTGAACGTAACTCCCAAAAAGAAAAAATTCATAAATCCGACGCCCAGAATCGGCTTTGAAAAGTTTTATGAAATCGAAGGGCGGGAAGACGAAATCATGTCGAAAGTTTCCCGTCTGGAAGAAATCAGCCGTCGTTACGCCGATATAAAGGCGGAAACGAACAAACTTTGCGCGACAATCGACGGGCTGTCGGTTTATTCCGACGTCGCCGTCAGAATGTCGGCGTTTTGCGATACCGCGCATACGTCGGTCGTTCTTGGCGTTATAGATTCTTCAAAAACTTCCGTCCTTGAAAAAATCAGGAGCGAATATCCCGTATATATAGAAACTATGGGAGGCGGAAAATTGCTGCCCGTTGCGGTCGTCGCGCTGAAATCCGACGCCGACAAGGTTTTTGAAGCCCTAAACGTTGCGGACTTTGTGAAAACGTCGTATAACTTCGACGTTACCGCAAGCGACAAAATCGCGGAACTCGAACAGGACGTAAAAACGCTCAACAGGGAAAAGCAAAGCCTCCTCGAAGAATCTTTGTCTTTTGAAGACGATATTCCCGACTTCAAACAACTTTACGATTATTACACCGTCGAAAACGCGCGACTCGTTGCGTCCGACGGGCTTGCTCTTACGAAAACGTCGTTCGTCCTTGAAGGCTGGTTCCCGAAAGACGAGGAAGAAAAGGTAGTCGGCGCAATTAAAAACACCACCGACGCGGTCGTTATCGAAACGCGCGATCCCGTTGCCGGCGACAGCGTGCCGACTCTTACCAAAAACAACAAAATCGTCGCGCCGTACGAAAACATTACGAACATGTACTCGCCCCCGTCGTATCGGGACGTCGATCCGAATCCCGTCGTCGCGTTTTTCTATTTCCTTATTTTCGGAATTATGATGGGCGACGCCGTGTACGGACTTATCCTTATGCTGGGCGGTTTTTTGGGATATTTTTTGTTGAAACCCCCTCCCGGAAAAGGCAGAATATTTCTGATTATCGGAATGGGCGGATTATCGACGTTCATTTGGGGCGTGGTCTTCGGCGGCTGGCTTGCGTTTGACGTATCGGGTACGTTTTTGGAAAAACTTATCTGGTTCAAGCCCATTGACGAAACAAACCCGAACACCGCGCTTTATATGCTGGGATTAAGCCTTGCGGTCGGCGTGGTGCAAATCAACGTCAGCCTTGCGATGAAAGGATATCTCCTTGTAAAACGCGACAAAGACGTTGTCGGCTTGTTCAACGAGGTCATAAGCTGGTTTTCGATACTCATCGGCATTATCCTGCTTGCGCTTAACATGCTGCTGAAACTTGCCGACGGGTTCAAAATCGCGGGTATCGTGTTTATGGTGGTCGGCGTACTGCTGATACTCGTTCTCGGCGGGCGCGGCAAAAAGGGCATCAAAAAGATATTCGGCGGGTTTTCGCAACTTTACGGAGGCGTAAACTTTTTCAGCGATATATTGTCGTACAGCCGTTTGTTCGGCTTGGGACTTTCAACGGCGGTCATCGGAATGGTCGTCAACGAAATCTGCAAAGTTATCATCAATATACTGACGTTCAACGGCATATCCGTGCTTGGTGTTATCGTGGCGATCCCCATTTTTGCGGTCGGGCACGTCTTTAATATCGCAATCAACACGCTTGGCACTTATATCCACGACGCAAGACTTCAATTTATTGAATTCTTCGGAAGATTTTTCGAGGGCGGCGGACACGTTTTCAAACCCCTCGGCTCAAATACAAAATACAACTATATAGAAAAGTAGGAGGGTACTTTTTATGTCATTAGGTTTAGTTTTTGCAATGCTCGGCGCAGCGCTCGCGGCAGGACTTTCAGGCGTAGGCTCGGCAATCGGTGTCGGTATGGTCGGTCGCTCGGCGGCAGGCGTCACTGCGGAAGATCCCGACAAATTCTCGAAACTTCTCGTTTTGCAGCTTCTTCCCGGTACGCAGGGCATCTACGGCTTGCTTATCGCCTTTATGGTATTCCTTAAAATCGGCGTTTTCAACAGCGCGGGTATGACGGATATCTCCTGGCAGGGCGGTCTCACCATTCTGTTCGCTTGCCTCCCCATGGCAATCGTCGGTTTGCTGAGCGCACTCCATCAGGCAAAAGTCGCAGTGTCGGGCGTCGCTCTCGTTGCGAAGCGTCCCGAAGAATCGGGTAAGGCAATCACCATGGCGATCATGGTCGAAACGTATGCGGTTCTCGCGCTCCTTATCTCGTTCCTCGGCGTATTTATTCCCAAAATCGTTTAATTAAAATGGAAGGAAAAGACGTTATTATTGAAAAAATCCTGTCGGACGCAAGACAAGAAGCCGATAAAATCGTCGCGGAAGCAAACGACTACGCAACCGCTACGCTCGATAAGGCAAAGGCGCAGGCAAAGGACAAAGTTTCCGTTGCCGAAAAAGCCGCCGAAACCGCGGGCGTCGAATACGTCGGTCGTCGCATAACCGTTGCAGGGCTTGACCTTAAAAAGGCAAAGCTCAACGCAAAAATCGCGCTTCTGGACGACGTTTACGACAAAGCGGCGGACGCGGTCAGAAACGTTCCCGACAAGGATTACAAAAACCTTATCGAAGGTATGCTCGATTCTGCTGCCGAAGACGGCGACGTCGTCACGATTTCAAAAAACGACGCCAAAGTTCTGACGAAAGCATTTTTCGATTCTTATTCGAAAAAACGCGGCATTAACCTTTCGTTAAGTAAGGATCTCGGCGACTTCAAAGGCGGCGTCGTGCTCAGCGGCGGCGGGGTTGACAAAAACCTTACGCTCGAAGTCGAAATCAAGTTGTTGAGAGAACAAACCGAAAGCGAAATCGCCGGACTTTTGTTCAAGGGTGTCTGAAATGGCGGATAATTTGTTGTACGTCAACGCGCGTATAAAAGCGCTTGAAAACGGGCTTATGAGTCAACTGCACGTTTCGCGTCTTATCGACGCCGAAAACGTTAAGGACGCTTTCAAAATTTTGCAGGAATGCGGGTTTTCCGAAGGCGTCGCGCTTGACGATTACCGCTCGTACGAAAACCTTGTCGCGCTGAAAGAAAAAAACGTCGTCGATTTTTTCAAGGAAAATATGCTTGAAAAAACCGGTATGGACGCCGTGCTTCTGAAAAACGATTATCACAACGCGAAAGTTTTGATAAAAGCGAAGTATCTGCGCCTTGACGACGTGAAAGATATGCTTATGCCCGCAGGGCTATTCGACACCGACAAAATGAAGGCGGATATTTTTGACGACAATTACGAAAGTTATCCGTCCTTTATGGCGGAAGCCCTTGACGCAATCGACGTTCAGTTCGCAGACGGCAACAGAAGCCCGAGGTTTATCGACGTAACCCTTGACAAGGCGATGTTTTCCGATATGTACGCCCGCATTTCAAAGTGCAATCAGCAGGCTTTGAAAGACTGGCTGAATCTTTTAATCGACACCGCAAACGTTTCGGCGTTTTTAAGGTGCAGGAAACTTCACCTTGACAAAAGCGTGTTTGACGAAGGATTTGTCGAAAAGGGAAGCATAGACAAGGCTTGGTTTGACGAATTGTACGAGTCGTCGGACGACGTCGTGAAAGATAAGGCGAAACTTTTAATAAGCGTCGGCGATCTTATCGACGTTGCGTTGTCGGACGCGGACGGCATGGTCAGGTTCGAAACCGCCGTCGACAACAAAATCACGAAACTGTTCAAGGACAATAAATACGACATGTTTTCGGTTGCGCCCATCGTCGGGTATTACTTCGGCAGGCTCACCGAAATCAAAGCCGTCAAACTTATCGTGTCGGCGGTCAAAAACAACCTTGATAAAAATCTTTTAAGACAAAGGACGAGAGAACTTTATGCTTAAAAAAGACGAAAACAATACGGTTACCGGCAAAATCGCCGTCGTGGGCGACAAGGACAGCGTCCTTGCGTTCAAGGCAATCGGGCTGGAAGTCCACGCCGTCGAAAGCGCGGACGAGGCGGCAACCGTCCTTAAAAAACTCGCGCGGGACTGCGCGGTCATATTCATTACCGAACAAATCGCCGAAAAAGTCAGCGACGTCATTCAGAGATATAAGGCGCGTCCTTATCCCGCCGTCATTCCCATTCCTTCGGGAGAGGGCAGCAACGGCTTTGGTATGGACGGCATAAGAAGCGACGTGGAAAAGGCTATCGGCGCGGATATTTTGTTTAACAGAGAGGATTAACATTATGCAGAAAAACGACTTAAACGTTGGTAAAATCGTAAAAGTCAGCGGCCCGCTTATCGTTGCGGAAAATATGGGCGACAGCAAAATGTACGACGTCGTCCGCGTCAGCGATAAGAAACTTATCGGCGAAATTATCGAACTTCGCGGGGATAAAGCATCCATTCAGGTCTATGAAGAAACCTCGGGACTGGGCCCCGGCGAAAACGTATATTCAACCGGCTATCCTCTGTCGGTCGAACTCGCGCCCGGACTTATCGAAGGTATTTACGACGGTATTCAACGCCCGCTTGAAAAACTTAAAGAGGCTTCGGGCGACCGTATTTCAAGGGGTATCGATATCCCCGCTATCGACCACGATAAAAAATGGCGTTTCGTGCCGACGAAAAAAGCAGGCGATAAAGTGTCGTCGGGCGACGTTATCGGCACCGTCAAAGAAAACGAAATCGTTACCGTGAAAATCATGGTGCCTTTCGGCGTCGAAGGGACGATTGAAAAAATCGAAGAAGGCGACTTCACCGTCGACGAAACAGTCGCGGTCGTCAAAACGGCAAAGGGCGAGAAGAACCTGAAAATGCTGCAAAGATGGCCCGTCCGTAAAGGCAGACCTTATAAAGAAAAACTTTCGCCGTCGATGCCGATGGTCACCGGTCAGCGCGTTATCGACACGCTGTTCCCGATTGCCCGCGGTGGCGTTGCTGCCGTTCCCGGTCCGTTCGGAAGCGGTAAAACCGTCGTTCAGCACCAACTTGCAAAATGGGCGGACGCAGACATTATCGTCTACGTCGGCTGCGGCGAACGCGGAAACGAAATGACCGACGTTTTGAAAGAATTTCCTGAACTGAAAGACCCGAAAACGGGACAATCGCTGATGAAACGTACGATTCTTATCGCGAACACGTCGGATATGCCCGTTGCGGCGCGTGAAGCGTCCATTTACACGGGTATCACCATCGCCGAATATTTCCGCGATATGGGCTACAACGTCGCTATCATGGCGGACAGTACCTCCCGTTGGGCAGAAGCGCTTCGCGAAATGAGCGGACGTCTGGAAGAAATGCCCGGCGAAGAAGGCTATCCCGCTTACCTTTCAAGCCGCCTTGCGGAATTCTATGAAAGAGCGGGTATCGTAAAAGTTCTCGGAAACGAGGATACGGTCGGCTCGATTACGGCTATCGGCGCGGTTTCGCCTCCGGGCGGCGACCTTTCCGAACCCGTTTCGCAGGCAACCCTTCGTATCGTTAAGGTCTTCTGGGGGCTTTCGGCGTCGCTCGCTTACAAACGCCACTTCCCGGCAATCGACTGGATTCAAAGTTATTCTCTTTACGCAGACAGGCTTGCCGACTGGTACACCGATAATATGGGCGAGGAATGGAACGTAATGCGTCAGGAATTTATGTCGATTTTGCAGGACGAGGCGCGACTGGACGAAATCGTCCGACTTGTCGGTATGGACGCGCTCGGCGCAAAAGACCGCTGGACGATGGAAACCGCAAAATCCATCCGCGAAGACTACCTGCATCAGAATGCTTTCCACGAGGTCGATACCTACGCCTCGCTCAAAAAACAAGCCGAAATGATGCGACTGATCCTTGAAAACTACAAGCTCGGGCTCGAAGCGCTTGAAAAAGGCGTCGATATCGAAGATATGCTTGCAATTCCCGTCAAGGAACAAATCGGCAGAAGTAAGTATATCCCCGAAACGGAAATAAATAAATTCAACGACATCGAAAAAGACCTTAAAGAAGAAATGCTGTCGCTTGTCAGCGAGGGAGGACGTGACTGATGCTTAAAGAATATAAAACTATCCGCGAAATCGTCGGACCTCTTATGCTCGTTGAGGGCGTCGAGGGTGTGAAATACAACGAAATGGTTGAAATCGTCGCCGCAGACGGCGCAATCCGCCGCGGTAAAGTATTGGAAATCAACCGCGATAAGGCGCTCGTTCAGTTGTTCGAGCCGTCGCAGGGCATTCAGATGTCATCGTCCAAAGCAAGATTTTTGGGCAAGAGCATGGAACTTGCGGTGTCCGAAGATATGCTCGGCCGCGTCTTCGACGGTATCGGCAATCCCCGTGACGGCGGCGCGCCCGTTATCCCCGAAGACAGACTTGACGTAAACGGTCAGCCCATAAACCCCGCCGCGCGCGATTATCCCGACGAATTCATTCAGACGGGCGTCAGCGCAATCGACGGGCTTAACACCCTTGTCAGGGGACAAAAACTGCCTGTGTTCAGCGTATCGGGACTTCCCCATGCGGAACTTGCGGCGCAAATCGCAAGACAAGCGAAAGTTCTGAACAGCGACAGTAAATTCGCCGTCGTGTTCGCCGCTGTCGGTATCACCTTTGAAGAAGCGGATTTCTTTATCTCCGATTTTAGAAAGACCGGCGCAATCGAACGCGCGGTGCTTTTCATCAACCTTGCAAACGATCCCGCGGTCGAACGTATCGCAACGCCGCGTATGGCACTGACCGCAGCGGAATATCTTGCGTTTGAAAAGGGCATGCACGTGCTTGTCATCACGACGGATATTACGAACTACGCCGAAGCCTTGCGCGAAGTCTCCGCCGCACGAAAAGAAGTGCCCGGTCGCCGCGGCTATCCCGGTTATCTGTACACCGACCTTGCGACGCTTTACGAACGCGCGGGAAGAATCAACGGGAAAGAAGGCTCGATTACGCAAATCCCCATTCTTACGATGCCCGAAGACGACAAGACGCACCCCATTCCCGACCTTACCGGATACATCACCGAAGGACAAATCATTTTGTCGCGTGAACTTTATAAAAAGGGCGTAACGCCGCCTATCGACGTGTTGCCGTCCCTTTCCCGTCTGAAAGACAAAGGTATCGGCGTCGGAAAAACGCGAGAAGACCACGCGGACACGATGAACCAGTTGTTCTCGGCTTACGCAAGGGGCAAGGAAGCAAAGGAACTTTCAACCATTCTCGGCGAAGCGGCACTTACCGAAATCGACAAAAAATACGCGCATTTTGCGGACGAGTTTGAAAATAAATACGTCTCGCAAGGCTTCAATACAAACAGAAGTATAAATGACACTCTGGACATCGGCTGGGAACTTTTAAGACTCCTTCCGAGGAACGAACTCAAACGTATCAAGGATAAATTCCTTGACAAGTATTATGACAAATCCGAGGGATTAAATGGCTAAAATGAACGTTAATCCCACTCGTATGGAATTAAGGCGGCTTAAAACCCGTCTTAAAACCGCAACGAGAGGGCACAAACTTTTGAAGGATAAGTCGGACGAAATGATAAGACAGTTTATGGTTTACGTCCGTGAAAACAAACGCCTTCGCGAAGAAATCGAGGCCGAACTTTCAATCGCGTTGAAAGGCTTTACCCTGGCGCGCGCCGTTTCGTCCAATGCCGTCATCGAAGAAGCCGTGATGATGCCCGCAACGAAAGCCGAAATTTCGCTTTCGTCCGATAACGTCATGAGCGTCGAAGTGCCAAGTATCTCCGTTGTCGAACACGAAGGACAGGACAAATATCCTTATTCTTTCGACACCGTTACGTCGGAACTCGACGCGTCGATCGGCACTCTTTCGACACTGCTTGTGAAACTCGTCAAACTTGCGGAAGTCGAAAAAACCTGCAATATGCTCGCCGACGAAATCGAAAAGAACCGCCGTCGCGTCAACGCTCTTGAATACGTAATGATTCCGCAAATCGAGGAAACCATAAAGTATATCAATATGAAACTTGACGAGAACGAAAGGGCGTCGACGATAAGGCTGATGAAAGTGAAGTCTATGATCGAGCAAAAGTCATAAAAACGGCGATAATTAGCGCCTTTTCGGTGTTTTGACGGAACCTTGCTCAGTTACGTACGACAAAGTACGCGCCTTCGCACGAACCCGTCAAGAACCCC
>OIGD01000883.1_pt1 | contig 31828 bp, 15 predicted proteins | sample 1582211 | NCBI WGS metagenome assembly OIGD01 (sample SAMN04414078, study PRJEB24778) | human gut metagenome | material: faecal | host: Homo sapiens
CGCCGCCGGAAATCTCTACCAGAGCGCCGATGTTAACGCCGTACTTGGTGTTGCCGTCCTCTACCTTGAAGGTAGCAAGACTGCTGCAGCCGGCAAAGACATTTTCGTCGATGGAGGTGGTTCCCTTCGGGATGGTGATGCTCTCCAATCCGGAATTGAGGAACGCATCCGAGGCGATGGCGGTGAGCGTTGCAGGCAGGGTCACGGATTTGAGCGATTCGGTTCCGCTGAAGGCACCCTTGCCGATCTTGGTAACCTTGTTGAAGGTGACAGTCTCCAGTGCGCTGTCATAGCGGAAAGCGTAGTTCGGAATCTCCGTGACGCGGTCCGGAAGAGCGATGGAGGTCAGCGCCTTGCAGCCCTCAAACACGCCGGTTCCCAGCGTCATTGCCTCCGTTCCGGCTGCAAAGTCGACAGAAGTCAGCTTTTCGCAACCGTTGAATGCGTTGCTGTCAATCTTGGTAGTTCCCTTCGGGATGGTCACCGACTCAACTGCAGAATTCTTGAATGCGTTGGATCCGATGACGAGGTCGCCGGAGGAGTTGATGGTCACCTTGCTGAGCGACTTGCAATCCAGGAAGCTGGAGTTACCGATGGTCGTTACCGATGCAGGGATGTTGATGGATTCCAGTGCCTCGCAGCCTTCAAAGACGCTGGCACAGATGAATTCCAGTTTGCCCTTGAACTCTACGCTCGTCAGGCTCTTGCAGTTATAGAACTGCTTGCCGCTGCCGCCTATCGTGGAGGAATAGCCGGTTCCACCGCCGAACTTGGTAAAGCTTGCAGGCAGAACAATAGATTCCAGTCCGCTGTTGGCGAAGCAGCTCTGACCGATCTGTATCACCTGCGATTTCTCGCCGAAGCTGACACTCTTGAGATTGGTGCAGTCGCTGAAGCACTCGATACCGATCTTTGTTACCGTATCCGGAATATTGATGGACTCCAACGCAGTGCATCCTTTGAACATCTGCTTTGCCAGGAAAGTGGTCTTGGAGCCGAGAGTCACGCTCTTCAGATTGACACAATTCTGGAACAAAGCATTGGAAGAATTCACGTTCGGCGATTTCACCGTTGTAAAGGTGGTCACGCTATCCGGGAAAGCGATACTCTCAATGCCGGAAGCCTTGAAGGTGGACGAGCCGACTTTGGTCAGCTTGGAGCCTTCCTCAAAGATAACCGACTTCAGAGAAATGCAGTTTTCAAAATCGTTGTTGCCGAGTGTGGTAACGGTCTTAGGAACCGTAAAGGTTTCAATCAGCGGGCAATTTGCGATCAGGGACGTACCGAAGGTCTTGATCAGCGTTCCCTCCTCAAAGGTGAAGGAGATGAGCGCCTGGTTGTAGGAGAACGAGTTGTTTCCGATGGAGGTCACAGACTTCGGAATCTCGACCGTCGGGAAGCACTGGTACTTGAACGCGACATTTCCGATGGTCTTGAGAGCCGTGGAGCCGTCCGCTTCTTTCTCAAAGGTCAGGGAAGCAATCGTCCCTTCGTCTTTTTTGGCTTCAAACGCATAGTTTGCAATCGTCTGAACCGTTGCGGGAATTGACACGCTCTTGAGTCCTGCGTAGCCGAACGCATCCTGACCGATGCTTGTGACACCGTAAGGAATGACAATCGACTCCAACGCCTTGCAGCCGTAGAACATATTTGCCGGGATTGCCGTCATGTTCGCCGGAAGCGTTACGTCTTTCAGTGACGTGCATTCCCGGAACATATTGGTTCCGTATGAATCCTTCTGCGTCAGCTGGCTGGGCTTATCCGTGGAGTGCTCGAAAACCACTGTCTCCAAGAGGGTACAACCGCTGAACGCATAGTTTCCGATGGTCTGCATCGAGCGCGGGATCACCACCTTGGTGATTCCCACCTGACCTTTGAACACGTTGTCTCCGATGGAAACGATTCCTTCGGGAATGACATACTCACCGGCAGGAAGCTGTCCGCAGATGTACATATAAGCAGTACCGGTTGCGTTGTAAAGAATCGGGCTGCCGGGCTTAGAGGAGAAGTTTTCGTTGTTCTCGTCCACGACGAAGCTACGGATGCTGAAGCAGTCCGCAAACGCGGTGCCGATTTCGGCAACAGACTCGGAAAGTCCGACCGTCTCCAGCTTCATGCAGGAGCGGAAGAGAGAATTGCCGAGATCCAACGTCTTTGTGCCCTCCAGTGTCGGGAAGGTAAAGCTTGTAATGCCGGTCTTGGAGAATGCATAGTTGTCGATGGAAATCAGGTTCGAATAGCTCTTTCCGTCCTTTTCGTAGGTGGCAAAGGTAACCTTTGCAAGTGCCTGACAGCTCTCGAAAGCACTGATGCCAATGGACTTGACCGATGCGGGAACCGTCACGGAGGTCAGATTGACGCATCCTTGGAACATATAGTCGCTGATCGCCTCCACGCCTTCCGGCAGAGTCACGCCAGAAACGGCAGTGTAAGCGAACAGGCTGGTGCCGCATTTCGGATTTGCACCCGCTTCAAAGACAACCTTTGCAAGATCCGAGCTACGGTTGAAGACGCCGCTGCCGAGCCATCCGACCGCCTTCGGGATGGAAATCTCCTTCAATCCCGTATAAGCGAACGCGGTATCTCCGATACTGTAGGTTGCTTCCGACGAGGTCGGGAGTGCGATTTCCGTCAAGGAAGTGCAGTAGTAGAATGCCTGCTTTCCGATAGCGAATGCCTTGCCGTCGCAGGCATCCGACAGGGTCGTGCCGGAGGCGAAGGTTACGGTTTTCAGGTTTCTCGCGTTCAGGAACGCCATTTCGTGAATCTCCTTCAGCGTGGAAGGAAGCGAAATGCTCTCGAACGGCGGGATATACTTCTCACCGTACCGACCGGAAACCAGTCCGCCAAAGGCAAGTCTGCCGATTACGGTCAACCGCTCGGGAAGGACGATGTTCTTCAGGCTGGTGCAGCCGTAGAAGGGAGAATTGGTATAACCGTTATCGCTGCTGCCGTTGGGTGTATCCAGGATAACCAGATCCACAGGGGTCTGCCCCTCCGGCGTTTCGGTAAAGATCAGGCTCTTAAGGTTGGAGCATCCGAAGAACGCTTTGTTTCCGATGGACGCAACCGTGCTCGGAATGACGATCTCCTCCACTGTCTGACAACCGTAGAACATAGAAGCAGGGATCTCACTCAAGCCTTCCGGCAGGGCAATCTTCGCAAGCACGGCACAGCTGCCGAACGCTTGGCTGCCAACGGTAAGCGTCTCGCCTTTTTTCAGTACACCGAACCGAATCTCGGTCACCACCTGGTTGTAGTAGAATGCGTTTGCGGCAACGTTCGTCACGGTATCGGGAACCGTCACCGTGGTGCTTCCCGCCTTCCTCTGCGGGCAGAAGAGCAGAGTGGAAAGGACGTTCTCTGTTGTTTCCTTACCGTCTGCGTCAAGCACCTTGTTTCCGTCTGCGTCCAGTACCGGCTTATCGGTTCTCTGATACAGGACATTCTCAATGGCAACAAAATTGGCGCTGTCGCTTGCGACCGTAATCTTTTCGAGCTTCGGGCAGGCAGAGAATATCGTAAACTCGCCCTTCTCGTTCAGATCCATCGCTGTGAGCGACTTCGGAAGAGAAATCTCGGTCAGCACGGAGCAGGTTGCAAACGCACCGGAACCGATGTGAGTCACGCCTTCCGGAATGGTCAGGCTGGCAAGCTTGCGGCAGGATGCAAACGCATTCGCCCCAATTTCCGTAAGACGTTCCGGAAGTTGGATTTCCTCCATGACGGAGCATCCGTAGAACGCTTCATCCGCAATGGTCAGCCCCACGGTGCTATCCGCAAACTTCACAAACTTCAGCTTGCTACAGTTGCGGAATGCGCCGACGCCGATGCGCTTGACATTCTTGCCGATGGTGATACCGGTCAGACCGGTCTTCCCCTGGAACACGCGGTCGCCGATTTCGACAATCGTTTCCGGCAGTGTGTAATCGCCTTCGCGGTCGGTCGGATAGTAGACGACCTTGGTTACCGCTTTGTCGAACAGCACGCCGTCGATGGCGGTATAGTTCCGGTTCGCCTCATGCACCTTAACGCTCTCGATCTTCTGACCGAACACGCCGGTGATCTCAAATTCGGGAACCTCCGCACCCAGCTCCACGTGCGTCACGTAGAAGAGCGTCTGTGCGGTGGAGGAGGAAGGAATGCTTCCGAATGCGTTGGCTGCAAAGTCAACGGTGTACTTTCCGTCCTCGCCCGAGGCAATCCCCTTGGAGTTGACGATAACCTTCGTCAGCTTGGAGGTGTAACCGAACGCATTGGCTTCCATCTTGACCAGACGCTTCGGAAGCGTCACGGAGGTCAGACCGGAGCAGCTGTAAAAAGCGCTCTCGCGGATGGTAAGTGCGTAGCCCTCTTCTGTCAGGTCGATTTCTTCCAGACCGGAGCAGGACTTGAACGCTTCCTTCTGAATCTCGGTCACAAAGCCGGGAATCGTCACCTTGCTCAGCTTGCTGCAGCTCTGGAAGGCATTCGCGGCAATGGTTGTAATGCCGTTCGGCACGGTGAACTCGCCGGTCATCCCCTTCGGGCAGAAGATGATGGTGTCGCCTGCCGCATTGCAAAGCACCTTACGGCCTGCCTCGCCCTTTGCGGTGTAATTTCCGCCGGTTCCGGCAATGTCAATGGAGGACAGCGCGGAGCAGCTGTAAATGGTATTGACGCCAAACGAAGTCAGGCGTGCGGGAAGGGTGACCGATTCCAGCTTGGAGCAGGAATAAATCGCCTTGTCCTTGACGGTCAGCGGAACTTCCGCAACGCCTTCGGGCGCAATAAGGAACGTGATCTTCGTCAGGTTGGAGCAGCTCTGGAACGCGTTTGCGTGAATCTCCGTCACCGTGTGCGGAACAAGCACTTCGGTGAACTTCGCGGACTTGAACGCGCCCGTCGGAATGATCGTCGTGCCCTCTTCGATCTCCAAAGCACCCGTCTTTGCGTACGGATATGCCTTGATTTCCATACCGGTGAACTCGTTGTTGTAGTACAGAACACCGTCTACCGAATGATAGCGAACATCCTTTGCGCCCTCCACCGGATAAATGGTGATCGCCCGCAGGTTGTTACAACTCTGGAACGCAGAACCGACGCCGTTGATACCCTCCGAGCCGATCTCAATCAGCTTGATGGTATTCGGAATCCGGATTTCCCGCAACGTGTTGCAGGAAACGAACGCGGAAGCTTCCACCGTGGTAACGGGAAGTCCGTTATAGGAAGTCGGAATGGTGATGGTGGTCAGCGATCCGATACCGTAGTCGCCCTGCGACACCGCATATGCGGTTCCGTTATCAATGGAGGTGAACTTCAGAGTCTCCGCGAAATACGCATACAGCGTGGTTTCGGAGGGCAGATTCCAACGAATCAGCGCGTCGCCGTTCTCATCGGTATAACGGATGCCAACGCCGTTCGGCTCGGAGAACCAACCGATGAAGAGCTTTGTGGGATCGGAGTTGGTGGCAACAGGCAGTTTGTTGTACAGACCGTAAGTGACCGACGCCGTCTCGGAATCCACAGTTCCGCCCTCACCGGGAGTCAGGGTGACGCTGTATTTCTTTGCGGACCAGCCGGCATAAAGCACGGTGTCGCTGTTGCCCTCAAAACGGACATTGTCATATCTCTTTCCGCCGGAAAGTCCCGCAGGAGAAGTGAACCATCCCGCGAAATCATAGCCGTCGCGGCTGGTTTCCGGCAGGCTGATCCCGTCGCCGAATGCCACGTAGACCGTCTTGACCGCCGCGCCGCCGCGGACGTCGAATTCAATACCGTAAACGTCTACCGTAATGGTCTTGCGCGCGGATTCATCCCCGTTTTCATTGATGAAAGAAACGGAAATATCCGTTGTGCCGGCTTCCAGGAAGGTCACTTTGAACGTGTTGTTCTTCCCGTCCACCGTGTAGGTCTTTGTTCCGATTTTTACGCTGTATCTGCTTGCCGTAATGACCGGAGTCCAACGGAGAACGCCATTTTCATACACGACATCGCCCATGCCGGCGTAATTGACCGAAGCGGACTCGGAATACGGAGAGTTGTTGGCTGCATCGGCAGCTACCGCCTGCACGGATACCGAATACACAAGGGTTCCGGCGCTCATCATCTCTTCGGTAATGGTAAAGGTTGCGTCGGTCACGTCATATACCGTTCCGTTGACGCTCACCTTATAACCGGTTGCACCCTCGACCTTGTTCCAACGGATCACATTCCCCGTAGCGGCAATGCCGTCCGGACGTGCCAGCGTGGTCTTGGTAAAGCTGACCGCTTCGGCAGGCGCGCTGTAATAGCCGGCGCTGACCGGAGTCACCTTCACGGAAAACACACCCGCATCCAGATCCGCAATGCTGTAGGAAGTTCCGCTGGTCACATACGCGTTTTTCAGGATCGAACCGCCCTTGGAAATCTCCACATAGTAGGCAGTGGCGTTTTCCACCGGATACCATGTAATGTTTCCGTTGTCAACCGTCACACCGGTTGCGGCATCCAGACACTGATAAAAGGTATAGGAAGAAGCCGAATCCAGATACCCGTCTGCCTTTGCCACCACAACGAACACAATGCCGTCCGCCGGCATATCGCAGTTTGCAAAAACATAGTTGGTGGAATTGCCGTTGTTGATCGCAACGTGCGTATGGTCTGCATTCGCACATCTGACCGTGATCAGGTAGTTCTGAGCATTCGCCACAGGGTCAAACACCAGAATGCTTCCGGATACCACGCGGAAGTTGGACACACGGTCCAACGCCTTATTCTTATAGTATGCGGTAGCGGATTTTCCGTCACAGGTCACGGTAACGGTATACTCGCCCGCTGCCTGACCGGAAAAATCGAACTTGAACTCATTGGCACCGACATTCTTGTCCTCAAGCACCTTGTCGCCCATCTTGACGGTGACACGGTAGCTTGCCGTTGGGCCAAGTGCGTCCCAGGTAATCTTATCCGCGCTGACGGAAACATTCGGAACGCCTGCAGTCCGGAAGACCGCAAACAGAGTCGTATCCTCGGTCAGCTTCTGACCGGTGTACTGATAGGTCAGCTTTTCGCCGGACTGATAGTCACTTACCCACCAACCGACAAACTCCGCGCCCTCCCTGACCGGCGTGGGAAGCTGGTAAGCAATTCCGTTCACGGTCCGGATCGGGTCGTAAACAGCGCCGTCGCAGGCGAAGGAGACTTTGTACTCCGGCTGACCTGCTGCATGCTGCTTAAACCGGGCATACACCGTCGTATCCGCGCTGATTACCGCGGTATCAAAAGCAAATGCGGTCTTGTACTCTTTATCGGTGTACCAGCCGATAAACGCATATCCGCTCTTGGTCGGGTCTGCCGGTTTTGTGGCAGTACCGCCGTTGAGGACCGTCTGCGCCGGAACCGCACTTCCGCCGTCCACATCGAAGCCGACGGTGTAGTAGGTTCTCAGCACCAGGCGGTAAGTTCCGCCGTTGTAGGTCAGCTTCAGCACGCCGTTCTCCAGGACAGCCGACGCCTGTGTGTCGTCCCCGTCCTTGAACGTGAGCGTCAGCTCGCCGTCTGCGTAAACGAATTTACCGCTCTGTTCCCCGTTGAAGCCCGAAATCAGGAACGAATTTCCCGAAATCGTGAACAGGTACTCTCTGCCGTCATCTTTGACATAGTAGACGTTGTCGATTCCGTAATCCGTCCGGTTTTCATCCGTCTGGCTCGGATCGTCCGTCTTGCCGCCGCACGCATTCAGCAGACACAGCGAGAGGCAGAAAATTGCAAGCAACAGAAGTACGGGCAATTTCCTTTTGTGTGTTTTCATAAGTCTTCCTCCTTATTTTGGTTGATATAAAAAGATGCATATAGTATAGCAGAATAGAGTCAAATTTGCAAGATGTTTTTTTAAAAAATTTCATTTTTATCGTTGTAGATAAAACGCAGCTGGTCCGGACGGGGTTTTCTTTGTCACAATCACAACAAAAAAGCATCACAATCCGGCGTTTTCAGCCAGGCAAAGATTTTTCTTGCAAGCAAAGTCGCTCAAAACTTGCAAATTTGCAGGAAAAGCGCGGGGTTCCGTCATTTTCCAGGATGCTGTTTCCGGTATCCCGGCGGGAGGTCCCTTTTGCCGATAATCCGAAGGGAGACGGCGAAGTTCGCCGTCTCCCCTGTTTGTGGGAAATCAATCAATCGTTGATTTCAAAGATCTGCTTATCGTAGCTGTCCCAGTAGGGTGCCTGCCGGTAGTAGGCAGAACCGTACACGTAGATTGCCGGCACCTCGATGCCTTCAAACACATTGTACTGGATCTGATCATCGGAGGGCCGGTACTGCTCCAGCACCGGAACATCCGCAGCACCGGTCACCTTCTTGTAAACGGTGATGCGGTTCAGCGCGGTGCAGTCGGTGAAGCATGCGCCGCCGATCTGCTCCAGCGCAGACCCATCGGCCTTGTTGCCGAAGGTAATGCTTGTCAGCTGGCGGCAGTTGGCAAAGCAGAGTTCCCCAACCGTCTGCAGCGAGGCAGGCAGGTTCACCTCTTTGATTGCCGACATATAGAAGGCATTCTTTCCGATCTCGGTCAGTGCATTTCCGGATGCCATCACGAATTTCAGGTCCGTGAACCGGGTGCTGTTGATGCCGGAGGTCACGGTTCCTGCATAGGCAAATGCAAGGTCGCCGATCTTTTCCAGCGTGGAGGGCAGGTACAGCTCCTCCAGCGAGGAGGAATAGGTGGTGTTGCCCGTAATCCGGTCATACGACGAATACGGATAGCACGTTGCGTACGGAATGACCGTAACGCCCTCCTCAAAGCGGAGCACCTTCAGGTTTCTGTCCTCATAGAAAACCGCGATGCCAAGCCCGTCTCCAACGCTGCCCGGAACCGTAGCCGATTCCAGCGCATCCATGGCGGCAAAGGCATAGTTGCCGATCTTCTTCACGGTAGAAGGAACGGTAACCTCCTTCAGCCCCGTGCCGTAAAAGCCGTAGATGCCGATGCTTTCCACATTTCCGGTGTAGACGAACTCCTCAACGTTTTCCAGATACGCGAATGCGAAATCCGGAATTGCCGCAAGGGACCCGGTAACGGTCAGCTTTTTGAGCGATGCAGGACCCGCGCCGGAGTTGCTGACGCGGTAGGTAATCTCGCCGTCTTCCTCCGTCTCAATGATGCTGCCGCCGAAAATGTAGAGCATATAGGTATTTTCGGTAGCGGAACCGCCGATGAACGGAACAGTGAGCGATTCCAGGCTGTCGGCGTTCGCAAACGCGGAGGCTGCAATCTCCGTCACGCTGTTCGGAACGGTCACGTTTTTGATGCAGCTTTTGAAGAATGCGCCGGACGCGATCTTGCGGACCTGTGCATGGAATTCGATGGTCTCCTTCTGTCTCGGAACAATCAGCAGCTCGGAGTAGGTCTTGTTGTAAAGGCATCCGTCATAAACGGAATACGACGGATTCCCCGCTTCTGCCTCGAACGCCGAAAGCTTTTCGCACCGGCTGAACGCGCCGTCGCCGATTGCGGTCACGCCGGCAGGCAGCTTCAGGGTTTCCAGCGCGGTATACGCGAATGCATACGCCCCGATGGAACGGATTTTGGAGATTCCCTCAACGGTCTTCAGCCCGGTGCATCCGTAGAATGCATAATCCGCAAGCGCGGTCTGCTCGGTGCGGAAGGACACCTTTTCCAGCGTGGAAGGAACAAAGATGCCGGTGGCTCCGTTTGCCGAGCCGTTGGATGCGCCGAAGTAGTATGCAAGATAGGGATGTGCCGTGGGCAGGCTGTCAATGGTCAGCTCCCGCACCGCACGCAGCCCCGCAAGAGAGCCCATTTCCAGGGAATATCCGGCAAGGTTGACGGTGGTCAGGTTGGTATTTCCGTAGAAAGCGTTTGCCCCGATTGCGGTCACGCCGCTGGGAAGGCTCAGGGTTGTCTCATTCTCGTTCGCCGGGAGATATTTGAGCAGCTTCTGTGCGTTGCTCCCGGTCCGGCAGTAGAGGCTGCCGCTGATGGTGTGATAGGTCGTGTTCCCACCCGTGATGTTCAGAGCCGGCGAGCAACCGATCAGCACACCGTCGCCGAACGTCTTCAGCTTTACGGGAAGATGGAACTCACCCAGCGCCGCGCAGTCCGAGAACGCATAATCACCGATTTCGGTGATATTGTCCCCGAGCGCAACGGTCTGCAGCGACCGGCAACCGGAAAACGCATGTGCGCCGATGGAGGTCACCGTAGCCGAAAGTTCCGCATTGGTCAGGCTTGCGCAGCCGAGGAAGGTTCCCTCCCCGATGGCGGTCAGGGATTCGATGCTCCCGACTTCGGTCAGACGTCCGCAGCCGCTGAAGGCATAGGCGCCAACCGTCTTGCAGGCAGCAGTCAGATTAACAGCGGTGAGCTTTACGCAGTCGGCAAACGCCGAAACGCCGATGCTCACAATCCCTTCCGGCAGCCGGACGGTCTGCACCGTGCGGTTGTCCTTGAAAGCCCGGTCTCCGATGGCGGTGACAGCCTTGCCGTCCCACTTTGCCGGTACGATGACGGACTTGGCACTGCCGGTATAGGCAATCACGGTTCCGTCGCGGATCTCAAGCCCTTCGCTGTAAGCGATGCCGTAGAGCCGGACGGTTTCGTTCACCGCCGCAGAGAACTCATACGGAACGGTCAGGTCACTGTCGGTATACCACAGGTAGCGGTAGTCGCTGTCCGGAGAAAGCGGCTTTGCGGTCTCGCCTTTTCTGACAACGGTTGTTGCGGCGAGCGCGCCGTCAATATAACCGCTCACCTCCGCGTATCCGTCGGCAACCTTCCAGCCGGCGTAAAGCGTAATGTTTTCGTTCAGCGCGGTGGTAAAGGAGAATGCTGCGGTGCATGCGGCATCGGTGTACCAGCCCGTAAAGGTGTAGCCTTCCCGCGTGGGGTCGGCAGGAGCCGTAACGGTCGTTCCCTTTTCGGTCACGGCGCTTGCCACGGCACTTCCGCCGCAGCTGTCAAGCCGCACCATGCACGAAGAGTTCGGGACCCATGCGGCATAGTAAGTCACATTGGATTTAACCGCACCGAAGGTAGCGGCAACCGACAGCGCCTCATCTTCAAACCAGCCGCCGAAGCTGTAGCCGGGACGGCTCGGAGCCTCGGGCTCCGAAACCGTCTCCCCTGCGTTCAGCTGAACGGTCACCGGGGCGCTGCCGTCACGGTAGTCAAACGTGACGGTCAGCTTTTCATCCGGCGCTGTGGTGTCGGTCTCTTTGGTGGGATCATCCGGGGTGTTTGTGCGGCAGGATACCGCAAGGAGCGCAACGCACAGAAGCGCAAGGACAGTCAGAAACAGGTTGAGTTTACGCATCTGCGTTTCCTCCTTTTTTCTTTTTGAGCACAAAGCTGACTGCAACCGCAAGCAGCACGACTGCCAGCTGATCCAGACTGAACCGGCTGCTGCAACCGGCGTTGGTTTGCTCGCCGCTTCCGGTGTCTCCGGTGCCGTCTCCGCCCGTTGTATCGGAAGGAGCGGCCGTCTCGGTCGTGTCTCCCGTATCGGAAGAATTACCCGGGTCGGACGGTTCGGGATCGGTTTTTCCCGGATCCTCTGTCGGATTGTCGCGGCGCAGCTGCTCCGCAACTTTGACTGCCGCCTTCAGCTTATCGCTGTTGGTGACGAAGGGAATCTGTTCCGAGTCCATTGCATTGTAGAGGCGGTTCAGGTATTCCACCTGCTCCACATCCGCAAGCGTGATGGTCTCGGGAAGTTCATCAATCATCCGAATCAGCAGCTCGGTGCTGTTGGTCATCGAAATCCGGTCGGTCTTTGTGGCCGCGCCCAGATACCGGTCCCAGGTGTAGCTGTCGTACCGCACGGCATTCTTCGGAACCGTAACGGTCAGGTTGATCCGGTTTTCGCCCTGTCCGGGGATGAAATCGACAAAGTTGTTGTAGGTCCAGCCGTCCGCAGAGTTTTCGTAGTATCTGCTCTCCAGCACCGGCGCTTCGACCGACAGGAAGTTGATCTTTTCCAATGCGGAGCAGCCGTAGAATGCAGCCGCACCGATGTTGGTAACGGTTCTCGCAACGGTGATTTCCTTCAGGGACACGCTGGTAGAGAACGCCTCCTCGGCAATCCGGACAGTCCCTTCCAGAATGGTATAGCTCGTTTCCTTGGAACCGGACGGATATGCGACCAGTTCGTACATGCCGTTCTCGAGTCTGCGGTAAACCGCGCCGTGGTCATCCGTGAAATAGTTCTTGCAGGCGGCGTCAACCGTGATTTCGGCAATCCGGAGGATGTTGTCATCGGTCGAGTTGAACGCCTTGGTGATGAACGCGCCGGGCGCAATGCTCTCTACCGTTGCAGGGAGCGAAACTTTGGTCAGTCTGGTTGCATAGAAGGCATAGGTGCCCAGTCTTTCCAGCTTTGCGAGGTTGATCTGCTCCAGGGAAGAAGCCAACATAAAGGCGTAGTCCCCGATGTCGGTGCATGCCGGCAGATTCAGCGACTTCAGCCCCGCCGTGCGGTAGAAAGCGGCAACCCCGATGGTTTCCGTCTTTTCCGCAGAGAATGCGGTCAGCTTTTCCATGTTGGCAAAGCCGTAATCGCCGATTTCGGTCAGCTCCGGCAGGGTCAGAGAAGCAATCGACGTGCCGAAGAATGCATAGTCTCCAACCTTCTCCAGACGGTCTGCGCGCAGGGTCTCAACAGCAGAACCGATCAGCGCATAGGAGCCAAGTTCCCGGACGTTTGCAAGGTCCAGATTCTTCAGCGCCGTGGTCTGATAGAAGGCAAAGTTGCCAACACTTGTAACCGACGCCGGGATGCTAATCTCGGTCAGTGCGCGGTCACCGTAGAAACAGTAAGCCGGAATTTCGGCAAGTGCCGACGGGAGCGCGATGGTTTTCAGTCCGGTCTCGGCAAAGCATGCCTCGCCAAGCGTCACAACCGATGCGGGAAGGGTGATCTCCTCCAGCGCTTCGCACTTGCGGAACGCATAGCCGCCGATTTCCGTCACCTTGTCATGCAGGGTCACCTTTGTCAGGTTCTTGCACTGCGCAAACATGCCGTCCGGAACGGTGGTCAGCTGCGCAGGAAGGGTGACACTCGTAATTCCGTAGTTTCCGCAGAATGCGTATTCCCCAACCGTCTTGACCGATGCGGGCAGCGTGAAGTCGCCCCATGCGATTGCAGTGCAGCCGTAGAACGCATTGGCTCCGATGGCCTCCAGCCCTTCCGGCAGTTCAAACACCATCAGATACGGACAGTTATAGAAGGCATTGTCTCCGATTTCGGTCAGATTTCCGATGGAAGAGACACTGCGCACGGTGCAGTTCATAAAGGCATTTTTGCCGATCTTGCGCACGCTCGGCAGGTAGACGTTGTAAACGCCGCCCTTGTAAGAGAACGCATAGTCTCCGATCTCGCGGACAGATGCCGGCACCGTAAAGCTGCTGGCAACCTTTCCTGCGGGCATCAGAATCAGCCTGGACATATCTCTGGTGTAAAGGACACCGTTCGAAACGGTCAGGTATTTGCTGCCCGGCTCGACCGTAAATGCGGTCACGTCATAGTCGCCGTAGAAGACGCCCTCGCCGATTTCGCGGACAACCGCATCTGCGCTAAAGGTGACTGCCTCCAGCGACGAGCAGCTGCCGAATGCAAAATTTCCGAGGTACTCGCATCCCGCCGGAATGAATACCGACGGCAGGCTTCCGCAGCTGGCAAACGCATAGTCCCCCAGATACTGCAGAGACCCGTCAAAGATGAGGTTGACCAGCGACGAGCAGCCGTTGAAGGCACCGTAGCCGATTTCGGTCACATCCGATGTGAAGCGAAGTGTCATAATACGGGAGCATCCGAGGAAGGCAAGTCTGCCGACAAACTGCACGGACAGCTCCAGTTCCTGAATGGAGGAGCAGTTCGCAAAGCAGTATTCCGGAATGTAAATCCGTTCGCCGACCTTCAGGTCACGAATGCCGGAGCATCCGACAAACGAATACTCACCCAGCTGTCCGACTCCGGTCAGGTCCAGCGATTCGATGGATTCGCAGAAGCCGAACGCATATTCGCAGATGGTGTGGCAGTTTTCAAGATTCACGGTCTTCAGGGACGTGCATCCGTAGAAGGCAAGCCGCTGAATGGTCTGCACCTTTTCCAGATTGACGGTCTCCAGCGCCTTGTTCTGTCCGAAGCCCCATTCGTCAATCTGCTTAATGGTGGAAGGCAGAACGATTTCCTTCAGATTTTCGCATCCGTAGAAGGCTGCGTACTGAATCTCCTCCACGCCCTCGGGGATAATGACCTTGGTGATGTACTTGTTGTTTGCGAATGCCAGACGGTAGATCGTGGTAATTCCCTTTTCGGCAGGAATTTCCACAACGCCGTTTTCATCACCCCGTCCGGTATAGGATTTGAGATAGATGCTTTCAATCGTAAATTCTTCTTTGACCCGGACGCGGCAGGTGGCAGAGAATAGCTTGCCCTTTGCCGATGCGGTCACATTGGCAGATCCGGATTCCTTTGCATACACGGTGCAATGGAGCGGATTGTTCGGGTCAACGGTCAGCGTGACGTAGGAGGACGCAGTCTTCCATTCAATCTCCGGAGTTTCCGTCATATTATACGGAAACATTTCCACATACAGCTCCAGCGTTTCCCCGCGTTCCAATGTAACGGAGGATTCGTTTAGCTGCAGCCCGGACAAGGGGATGGTCGAACTGCTTGCGGTCCCCTTACAGGAGATCTCTACCGATGCGGAGGCACCGGTCTTGGAAACCGCCGTAATGGTTGCGGTTCCCGCTTTGAGCGTGGTAACGATACCGTCCTTGACGATTGCAACGCTCTCATCCGAAGAGGTCCAGGTCAGCGGAGCGGTGTAAACATCCTTCGGCGTGGTTTCCAGATTCTCAAACAGGTTCTTCTGGGTGTAGGGCGCCATCGTAAAGGAAATCACCTTGCCGTCTGCGGTCGAATTCCGTCCGCTCTTGAACGCAACTGTTCCGGCATCCGTCTTTTTCAGCGTGTAATACAGGCTGGTGCTGTGCTTTGCATAGTCATAAACCTGAATGCCGATGTTTTTGGAGCCAGCCTCTTCGCCGTCCTTGAGGCGGTACCAGATGTCGGTCAGATCCTGGGTGATCTTGTTGACCTTACCGCCCTCAAAATCATCCACCGGAATCATACCCTTGATGACCGACTCGGCGTTGACCGGGTTTCCGTTCTCGTCCAGATAGTCATAGGTGTAGAGGAAGTAACCCTGCACATACTGGTTGTCGTAAATGTACATGTCCAGCAGATAATCGGTCACATTGCCCGACTTGTCGGTCTTGACACGCAGGGTGTTGAGATCCTCGCGGATGACCGGTGCCTCATCGTCCATGTAGAACGAGAAGCTGAAGGTATCGTTGTCGTTGTGCTGTTCGCCGTTCCAATCCAGCGAGCAGGTCATGGTAAAGTCGTATTTGGTATTGTTGGCAAGCCCGGCTTCGGATGCATCGAAATCGACCATCACGTAGCCGCCGGTCTGCTGCCCGTTGTAGTAGGATTTCCGGCAGTTCTGCGTTTCCTTTTCGAAAACGACCTCACCGGTCACGGAGTCGGTAATCTTCATTTTGACGGTCTTTGCATTCCGCAAAAGCCCCGCCGCAATGTAATACAGCTTGAAGTTTCCGTCCTTGGAAGAGGTCAGCGAGCAATACTTCTCCAGCGTTGCAGGCTGCTCGTAGCCGTCGGCAAGAATGAAGCCGACTCTGCCCATGTAGTAATAGCCGAAATCGTCCTCGGTTCTGCCCGTACCGTTGTAATAGCCAACCATCGGGATGGTGGCGAACACGTCCGGCTTCAGCTTTTCATCCTCCAGAATGGAGCTGTCCTTCTGCTCTTTGCCAACCTCAAACTCGGTGACATCCAGCATCGGAGCCTTGGTCCAGTCACCCCAGAAGCCGAGATACGGAATGGTCAGATCGGTGTCGCAGTCCTGTGCAGCCAGCGTCACGAAGCCCTCAACGTACATACCGTTCTTGAATTTTGCATCCAGATATTCACGGTCTGCATCGCTCAGCTTCACCGTCACCGTAACGGTGGCGTCGCCGTAGCCGCTGACCGTTACCATGTTCCCGCGCAGGGTTCCGTTCGACACCTCGTAGCTGACCGACGGAGAGAGCAGGTATGCCTGCTCCGCCACGGTCTTGCCGTCAGAGGAGACGCCCTCCGTCATGGTGATGACGTTCAGCGCATAGGACAGGGTGGCAGCGGAAGTATTGACCAGGTGGAAGACCAGACGGTATTCGCCGGTCTTGTTCGGGTCATCGCCCAGCGAAAGCTTGGTTTTGTCACTCCCCTCCACCAGCAGGTAAGCAGGGGTCTTGATTGCTCTCTCCGCGTCTGCAAGTCCGGCGCCCTGTTTTCTCGGAGAATAGGGGTTGCCGGCTTCGTTCCGCAGGATAGAAGCCGTAGACATCAGCAGGCGGTTGACCATGGTCATGGTCTCTTTTGCCGTCAGATTCGGGAATTTTTCCTTAACGGATTCGCGGACAAGCGCCGCAGAACCTGCAAGGTTCGGGCACGCCATGGAGGTACCCGACAGAATGTCATAGCCGCCGCGCACAGCGGAGTTGATGTCGCCGCCGTAGGAAGTGACATCCGGGGAAAGCTCCAGGTCGGAGTTGGGGCCCCAGGAGGAGAAGTCACTCATGAACGGTCCTGCCAGGTTTTCGGCATCCAGCACCAGCTTTCCGGTGGGGTGTGCTTCGAAATACTTTCCGGAGTCCATCGAAACCGAGCAAGCCGGCATGGTGGAAACACCGATCGTCATCGAGATGGTACCCGACACGTTGTTGTAAATAATGACGCCGATTGCACCGTGGTTCTTGGCGGTATCAACCTTTTCCTCAAACGTGGTAACACCGCGCTTGACAACGGCAATCTTGCCCTTGACATCCACGGTCTCATAGTTACCGTCATTTCCGATACCCGGAACCAGAACGTATTCCAGCTCCGCGGTCTTTTTGCCGTTCAGCATCAGGTCATAGAACTCAATCTCGTCGCCGTTGTTCCGCTTTGCCTTGACAAGGTAAATCGGCTGCTCGCCGTTGGCGTAGAGATAGTGCGTCTTGGCGCCCGTCACCGATGCAACGGAGACCGAAGACGGATAGGTTGCGGGAGAACCGATGGTAGCCGAATCCGGGTTGCTGACCAGGTTGGTGTCACCGTTCTCGGAACCCTTTGCGGAGGACGAGGAGTTGGAAGCAGCCACAATCAGGTTGATGCCCGCATCCCGGACGGAATCGTAAATTTCGTTGATGCCCTCATCGTCTGCCGCGCGGGAAAATCCGCAGGAAGAACCGAGGGACATATTGATGACATCCACACCGAGCAGAACCGAGTCGGAAAGACCCGCAAGGATATCCTCCTGTTCAGCACCCTGATCCTCGTTTCCGAACACCTTCATGATCACCAACTGTGCATCGATTGCAACGCCGGTGATGACATCATCCTTTCCGGCAATGATACCCGCAACGTGCGTACCGTGGTCGTTGACCGGGTACACGTCGGAATCCTTATCGGCATAGTCGAAGGTATAGGGCACCTTCGTGCTATGGTAGGTGGATTGCCATCTGCCCTCTTCATTCAGCGAAGACGCCGCCAGCATGGGGAACAGTTCTTCCACCTGGTCTGCCGTCAGGGCAGGTGCGCAGTCCGGCAGGCGCTGGAATGCGCTGTGCGTATAATCCAGGCCGGTATCCAGCACCGCAACAACGATGCCCTTTCCGGTCAGTCCGGTTCCGGAAGAGTTGTAAATACCGGTCCCGTAAGCGTTCAGCGCGTTGTCGGTTGCGGTCTCGGCAGGATTGTACTGCTCCGAAATCATAACCGTGCGAACCGCGCTTGCCTTCTCCAGTTTGGTCAGATCCTTGTATTTGATCTTGCAGGAGAACCCCTGGAAGAGCGTGGTGTAGTGGTATTTAACCGAGAGAATCTCATCGTCAAATGCCGCAATCACCTTGTCAATCCGTTTTTCGGCTTCTGCCACGAACCGCTTTCCTGCATCGGTCAGGACAAAATCAGAGGCGTCCTTGCCGGCGGCTTCTGCCGCATCCATCAGGGAGTCCCCCTTCAGGCGCACAATGACCGTGATTTCATCATCCGATTTATACTGCTTTCCGGCTGAAGCGTTCAGCGCCGTCTTTCCGGAAGTATCTGCCGTCAGATTGCCGCCGTTGCTTCCAATATCCGCGCCCGGCATACTGCTGCTGTACGCGCTGAGCGGCACAACCAGCCCGCTGGCAACAAACACAAAGGCAAGCAGCAGACAAAGCAGTCGCTTGATGCTCTTTTTCATATCTTTCTCCCATTTCCGCCCCTTGGCGGTGCTATTTGGTGTTCCGTTGGTGCTCACTTCAGCCACAGGGCTCCTGCGACAAAAGCCAGTACAAGCCCCCCGATGGCGATCAGCGCATACGGCAGCATCGTTCGGTATGCTGCCCAGATCATCGCAAGAGTCTCTTTTCGGGTCGGCTTGTCAGGGTCATTCTTTTTTTTCTTCTCCGAAAGATTCGGCTGATACCACGAAAACCCGTCCACATTCATGTTGACAATGGTTCTGCCGTCATCTTCCGGAGTCATCTTTTGTTTCTCTTTTTTATTTCGTTTCATGTTCCTCACTGCCTGTCTCCTCCGGCTCCGAGCCGCAGAGGAAACATGCAACCTTGTGTCCGTCTCCCATGTCCTTCAGTGCCGGGCGCTTCTCGCGGCAGACATCCATGCACTTCGGGCAGCGGGTGTGGAACTTACAGCCAGGCGGGCAATTAACCGGGGACGGTACGTCTCCCGTCAGCACAATCCGATTGATCTGGGCATGCGGATCCGGCACGGGCGCCGCCGACAGAAGCGACTGCGTGTAGGGGTGCAGCGGATTGTCGAAGATCTGGTGCTTGGACCCGATCTCTGCCATGCTGCCGAGATACATCACGCCAACGTGCGTGGAGATATGCTTGACAACCGACAGGTCGTGCGAAATGAAGAGATAGGTCAGACCCATGTCAAGCTGCAGCTTTTTGAGCAGGTTGACGATCTGCGCCTGAATGGAAACGTCCAGCGCGGACACCGGCTCATCGCAAACGACGAACTCCGGCTTGACCGCAAGAGCGCGGGCAATGCAGATTCGCTGCCGCTGCCCGCCGGAAAATTCGTGCGGATACCGTTCGTAGTAGTAATCGTGCAGTCCGCATTTCTTCATAATGCCCAGCACGTATTCCTTCAGTTCCTTATCCGGCACGATTTGATGGACCTTGACCGCCTCGGCAATGATGTCTCCGATGGTCATCCGGGGAGGCAGCGAGGAATACGGGTCCTGGAACACAATCTGCATCCGGGTGCGCAGCCCCTCGCGGCGCAGCTTAGCCGAATTGTAATCGGTGATGTCAACGCCGTCGTAAATGATCTGCCCACCGCTGATTTCGTGCAGATGGAGCACCGTGCGTCCAAGCGTCGTCTTGCCGCATCCGGATTCTCCGACGATACCGAGCGTGGACCCGCGCGGCACCGTAAACGACACGTCGTCAACCGCCTTCAGAAAGCTCTTCGGCTTTCCGAAAAAGTTCTTGGATGCCGGAAAATACTTCTTCAGATGCCGGACATCCAGCAGGATGTCCTCTTTCTTCTGCTCCTCTGCCGGAGTCCCGTTCTGACCGACCGGAATATTATTCTGCTTTTCCATGGTTCTTTGAACGCGCCTCCTCGATCTCAGCCGCCCGGTAGCAAGCGACGTAATGCGTATCCGAGAGCTTCACCAGCTCCGGGTACGGTTGGTTGCAGGATTTGTTGCAGTATTGGCAACGGTCCTTGAAATAGCAGGTGTCGGGCAGGTCAATCGGGTTCGGCACTCTGCCCGGAATGCTGTAAAGCCACTCGGTATCCTTATTGACCACCGGCTTGGATTTCTGCAGACCGATGGTATACGGATGGCAGGGATGATCGAAAATATCGAACACCGTCCCCTGCTCAATAATCCGGCCGGCATACATGATGACCACATAGTCTGCCATTCCGGCAATGACGCCGAGGTCATGGGTGATCAGCATGATGGAGCCGTTGATCTGGTTTTTCAGCTTTTTCAGCAGGTCCAGAATCTGTGCCTGAATGGTCACGTCCAGCGCCGTTGTCGGCTCGTCTGCAATAATCAGCTTGGGGTTGCAGGCAACCGCCATGGCAATCATGATACGCTGACGCATACCGCCGGACAGCTCGTGCGGGTACTTTTTGTAAACCGCCTCGGGCATCGCGATGCCGACCTCATTCAGCATCTGAATGCTGCGGCGCTTTGCATCCTCCCGCGTAGCCCCCGGGTTGTTGATCAGGATGACCTCGTCCAGCTGATACCCAACCGTAAAGACGGGGTTCAGACTGGTCATCGGCTCCTGAAAGATCATGGAGATTTCTCTTCCGCGAATTTTTCTCATATCGGCGATCGGCATTTTGGCAATGTCGAACACCTTTTCCTCGGTCTTGAACACCGGCAAGCCATCCTCGCCGATTTTCTGCACGGGGACCTCTTTGGTCGTGCCGTTCTTGGCGGTGACCTGCTTTGTTACGATCTTTTCGTTTCCGTCCGCGTCGGTTTCGGTCTCATAAACGGGAACCGCCTTGCCGGACGCGTCATACACGATGTCGGAAGTGGAAAACCGGATGGAACCGGAGACAATCTGCCCCTGCGGTGCCTGCACCAGCTGCATGACCGAAAGAGACGTGACGCTCTTTCCGCAACCGGATTCTCCGACCACGCCGACAATCTTGCCGCGTGGAATGCTGAAGGTGACGCCGTTGACCGACTTGACCGTTCCTGCGTCGGTAAAGAAGAAGGTGTGCAGGTCCTCGATTTCCAGAATGTTGTTCGGGTCCTTCATCTGCGTCGTGTAGGTCTCGGGAGAAACCTTGCGGCGCTTTTTCTTTTCATAGATCTTTGTCTGCCGGCGGTTTTCCTTTGCGATGTTTCGCAGCTCCCGGGAGGACAGGTAGTGTTTGTTTTCAGCCATTATCCGCTCCTCCTTACCGTTTCATCTTCGGGTCAAGCGCATCGCGCAGACCGTCGCCGATGAAGTTGAATGCCAGGATCGCAAGCACAATGCAAACGCCGCTGGGGACCCAGATGTTGGGGTAAAAGCTCAGAATATCCGTATTTTTGGCAAGGTAAATCATATTACCCCACGATGCCTTCGGGTACGGAACACCCAAATCGAGATACCCAAGCGTTGCCTCGTACAGAATCATGCTACCGAGCGACAGTGTCATGGAAACAATCAGCTGCGGCATGACATTGGGTACCAGATGCCTGAAAATTTTGTGTCCGGTGGGCAGACCGAGCGATTCCGCTGCGGTCATGTATTCCTGCTCACGCAGATACAGAATCTGTCCGCGAACCAGTCTCGCAACACCCGTCCAGCTGATGAGGGTCAGTGCCGCCATCAGGATGTAAATTCGGTACTCCTTAGGAATAACCTTGCTGTAGGCATCCAGAATGGCACCGATAATCAGCAAAATCGGCAGTGTCGGAATGCAGTTGATAATATCGACAATGCGCATGATCAGCATATCGACCCATTTACCGAAGAAGCCGGCAATTCCGCCCAGCAGGACACCGAGCAGAGTGTTGACAACGACCACCAGAAGCGAAAGCGAGAGCGAAACTCTACCGCCGCGCATCAGGCGGGTCAGCACGTCCATGCCCTTGTTGTCGGTACCGAGAATGTGGTACCGGACGTTCCCGTTCTCGTCGGTAGAAGAGGAGAAGCAGGGGGCGTAGATGTTCTGCTGCTGCTGGTACTGGTCCACATAGTAGACCGTATACGTTTCCCCGTCAGCGCCGGTAAAGGTCTTTTCCATCGGCGTGATGATGAAGTTACCGGTGGAGTTATCCACTTCGTCTTCTTCCCATCCGACAAAAAGCGGACCAAGGAAGCAGAAGAGCAGGAGCGCAATCATGGTGCAAAGACCGACCATACTCAGTTTGGACCGGAAAAAGCGCCGCAAGACCAACCGCATCGGAGAAACGATTTTGACGCTGTCGGACAGGGATTCGCGTTCGCTTTCGCTCTCCTCTACCGGAGGAAGGATTTCTTCTTCAATGTCTTCAATCCGGTTCATTTCATCCGAAAAATTTTCGTTCATGAAATCAGATCCTTCCTTTCGTTACTTGTTCAGCTTGACACGCGGGTCAACCAGCATATACGCAATATCGGTAAAGAACGTTCCGATGACCGTCAGAATGGCAAGGAACATATTGTAGCCCATGATGAAGGGAATATCGCCCGCCATCAGCGCCTGATATGCCTTTTGTCCGATTCCCTGCAGGGAGAAAATTTCCTCCGTAATCATGGCGCCGGAGAACAGGCTCGGCAGGATTCCTGCCATGGTGGTTACAAGCGGAATCATGGTGTTGCGGAACACATGCTTATAGATAACCGTGTGCTCCGAAAGCCCCTTGGCGCGTGCGGTGCGGATGTAATCCGAGTTCAGCACCTCCAGGGTATTGGTTCTGGTATACCGCATCATGCCGCCCACGGAAAGCACCACCAGGGTGATCATCGGAAGGACGCAATGGCGCGCCATATCCAGCACCGCGCGGAAGCCTACGTAGTCCTTGGTCGCATCGGTCAGGCCCTGCATCGGGAGCCATCCGAGGTCCACGGAAAACACCTTAATCAGAAGCGACCCGAGGAAGAAGGAAGGCAATGAGATACCGACCATCGCAAATATCGTAACCACATAGTCCGAAACGCCGTACTGGTGCGTTGCGGAAATGACACCGAGCGGAATGGCGATGAGAAATTCCAGTATCAGCGCAACCAGGGAAATGACGAACGAAATCCACATGTATGTGGAAATCACGTCTGCAACCGGCTCGTTGAACTTGAAGGAAATTCCAAGATCGCCGTGCAGCGCCTTGGAAAGCCACTTGAAGTAGCCCTTGATAATGCCCCCAAAGGAGTTATCGTCAAGGCCGTACAGCGCTTTCATGTTATCGATGTATTCCTGTGTAACCGTTCCCTGCTCCAGCTGAGACTGAAACTTCTGGTCCACGTAGTCATTGGGCAGCATTCGCACCAGCCCATAGATGATGATGGATACAAAGAACAGGATCAGCACGGCAAGCAACAGTCGTTTGATGATATATTGAGCCATTTTACTCTCCCACACCGCACTACATGGCGGCTTTTTTGTTTTCGGAGCCGCATCCCTCCGAAGGGGGATCTTTCTTACAGAACAAACCTACGGGGACACGGTTTCCTCGACCTCCCGCCAAGGAAAAAGCAAAGGGAGACCGCCGCTCCGGTCGGCGCTCTCCTTTCGCCCAGGATCAGTCAGGATTCTACCAGGCTGACCTCCCAGATTCTTGAAAGCGGAGACTGGTATGCTGTTGCTTCGCACAGCGTGCTCGAATCAATCACCGCCGAGTTCCAGATAAAGAGATTTTTTCTCTGATAGGTTGCCAGTTCGACTGCAAGCTCCATCACCAGATCCAGCGCTTCTGCATAGTCCTTCTTCCGCTCGTTCTGATCCATGGTCGCACGGGCATCCTCAATCAGCAGTGCCAGTTCGTTCAGCCACTCCTGCTCCTCAGCAGTTCCCTCTTCCATGATGTAGGGGAAGCCCCAGTTCTTGATAGAGGTTGCGCTGGAGTCCTTGTGGTAGACCTGATACATATCCGGGTCAATGGTGGACGACCATGCTGCAGCCCAGACTTCCAGACCGCCGGATGCCAGCTTGGAAAGCGCGCTTGCGTCCTTGGTCACGGTCACGTCAAAGCCGATGTCGTTGAGCAGGTTTGCAGCCTTCTGCATGGTCTGATATGCCGGGTGGTCGTTGGAGTCACCCGCAATGGTAAAGGTGAAGGTCAGGGTCTCGCCGTTTGCGTTCTTCAGCTTTCCGGTCTTGGGATCCAGCGTATTGTAGCCTGCTTCCGCAGCCGCTGCCTTTGCGGAGTTCTTAGCCAGCTCGTCGTTGAACTTGCCGACCTTGATGAGGTTGCCTTCGTCATCATATTCGCAATCGTCGTAGGAATATTCGCCGTAGTAGGGCTGGCATCCTTCCGGATATGCCCAGGAGTTCTTGGACATCGAGCGGTTCAGAATGCTTGCAAACGTGCTGCCGCCGTAGTAGTCCAGGCACAGACCGACGTCCATGCAGTACATAATGGCACGACGGATGTTGACATCCTTGACCTTGCCTGCGTTGATACCGATGTAACCGTAACCCATGTTGTTTGCCAGCGCGTACTTGGTGTTGGCAGCATCCTTGAGCTTATTGATATTGGTGTTGGTTGCCTGCGGCTCGGAGTAGTAGACCTCCGGGTTGGAACCGGTCACCGAGTTGAACATCTGGTCGGTAGAAATGACCTTATAACGCACCTTCTTGATCTTTGCGTTCTTGGAGGTGTCACTACCGAACACCGTGTAGAAGTTGTTGTTTCTCTCGTAGTAAACAATGTTGTTGGAGAAGAAGTCGGTCTTGGAAGGAATTGCCGACTCCGCTTCGCAGGAAGTTGCCGCATTGGAAGCCTTGTAAGGACCGGCTCCCACGGGAACCTGCTTAACCTGCAACTGATCGAAGAAATCCTGATTGGAGAACGCAACACCGAAGTTGCCGTCCTCAACGGAGAACTTGTTAATCTCCTCTGCGGTGGAATAATAGCTCATCGGAGCCACCGTGAAGGAGAAGTTGTAGATTGCCTTGGGGTCAACTCCGTTGACAACAATCTTCAGGATCTCGCACTCCTCGCCCAGGGCAATGTTGTTGCCGTCTGCGCCGGGGATGGATTCAGCCTTGTAGGTTGTGATACCGGAAATGCTCTTGATCTGCTTCTTGGAAGGATCCGCGAAGTACTTGGAAATCTCAACGCCCTTGAAGTATTCCTTCAGGTTGCTGGCCGTGCTCCAACCGCCGGCAACCACTGCCTTGAGCTTGGATTTGTAAGAAGACAGAGACGTGACGTTCATGTTAGCGTCATAAACAGTCTTGATCATGGCTTCTTCGGAGTGATCCGACACCTTGTCATAGCCGTTCATATCCACTTCGTAGGTGATCTTACCGGTCTCGCGATCCTTCTCGCTCTTGACCGTGATCAGACCTTCCTTGTAAAGGAAAACCTGCCACTGCTCGGTAAAGCCGTACTTCTTGTAGGATTCGGTATCGCTGGAGCTGGACCAGTCGCTCTGCAGCTCGCTGCGGAACAGCTCTTCTGCCTTGGCGATGACTTCCTTCGCCTCTGCAGTCAGCTCGGATTTTTCAGCCTTTTCGTCATCGCACCATGCCACAACCGCGTTGATACGGTCCGCAGCCAGCTTGAGAAAGTAGCTGTCCATTTCCTTCTGCTGGTTCTCATCAGCCGTCTGCGCGCGGTATGCGCCAAGGCCGCGGATGTTGGTGGAATACAGCGTAGAAGAACCGGTGTAAATCGGGTCCAGGAGGACGTACAGGTTGAACAGAACGTCCTTCATGGTCAGGGTTGCGCCATTGGAGAACTTGATGCCGTTCTTGATGGCGAAATAATAGGTGGTGTAGTAGTTGTCGTAGTTGCCGCTGCTCTCGTAGTCAGCCGCCGTACCTGTCGTGATGTAGGAATAGTTGAGTGCCACGCTGTCGGTATCCTTGCCGCAGGTAATGTTACCGTTCTTGTCGGTGGTCAGCATGCCGATCTGGGTCAGACCGATGACGCTGCCGTCTGCACCGCTGGTGTAGTAGAACGGATTGAAAACGCCGTCCAGAGCCTCACTTGCAATCGCAAGAGGCGTATTCTCATTGGAAATGCCGGAAGGCTTGCTGCCATGATTACCGTCGTCGGTATCGGCTCCGTCCTCGTTGCCGTTCTTTTTGCACGCAAACGCCATTGGCAGGATTGTGCAAATCGCGAGCAACAGACTGAGAATCTTCAAAAACTTCTTTTTCTTCATTGTGATTCTTCCTTTCTTCTCTTGGTTTTGCTGATGTATCTGTCCGGTCAATTATCCTCTTTGTATTCGTTAACCGCCGTAACCGTTACGGTCGAGGTCACCGCCGTGCTTGCCGCAGCAGGCGCTTCCCCGAAGATGTTCCCCACGCTTTCAATCTTGCCCGTCAGATTCTGGCGGTTATTGCAGTCGTAGGTAAACGAGCCGCTGACGGTCACATTCTCAAGCGTCACGCCCTCGTCGCAAAGTCCCGCAAGCGCTCCCAGCTGCAGCAGCATCTGGTTCTGCTCGTTGTTCAGGTTGACCTTGACCTGAAGGTTTTCAAAGGTCACATCCCGCAGGACCGCGCCGCTTGCCAGCCGGTTGAACAGTCCGTACGAGGTTCCGGTCTTGCTCTGGGTCTTCTCGACGGTCAGATTCATAATTTTATGTCCGTTTCCGATGAACTGTCCGGAATACGTGTCAGGGAAGCTGATCTTTCCCGCCTCGCTCATGTCGATGTCGTTCAGCAGATAGTAGTTCGCGCCGGCACTCACGCTCTTCAGGTCCAACGGTTTGGAAATTACGCGGTAGTTTCCTTCGATGAACTTCGCATACACCGTCTCGGCAGGGTTCTCGTCGTTGTGTGCATGGACATACGGGAAGGTAACCGGTTTGGTATACGCTTCATCATAATAATATCCGATCAGCGTGTGCCCCTCCCACTTGGGAGCCGTGAATTTGGAGACCGATGGATTATCATCCGAAACGGAAACCACCAGGGTCCCGGAGAAGTCCTCGCCGTAGCAGATTCGGACGCTGTAGTTCTTTGCCCACCGGCAGTAGAGCGTCAGATCAGCGGTGACCCGGTCCTTTTCAAAATCCCAGGTCCGCTCGGTCTCGCTTCCGTCTGCCGCAGTCTCCTTGACGTAATATTCCTTTACATGATAGCCGCTGCGAATCGGGCTTTCGGTATTGGTGCTCTCCGCTCCCGGCGCGAACATGAGAGAATTGGGCTTGGTGTAATACAGCTGCTTCTCATTCCCGCCTGCGGTGCCGCCGCAAAAGTCGATTGTGACCTTGCAAACGTATCCGTCCTGCTCCAGCTGATCCAGCTTTTCCTGTTCCCGGTTTGAGGAACACGCCGAAAAGAGGAACACAAGACTCAGAACCAATATCGCAAGCAATCCTGTTTTCTTTCCGTAAAATTTCATCTGAACTCCCTGTTTCCAAACTGAATTTTGCAAGCGCAACTATTATACCTTGTTTTTATGTAAAAATAAAGTGTATAATTATGAACATTTCAACTTTTTGCATTTTTCTTTTCCGGCAATTGCAAGATGCAGGAGAAAAAAGCCGAATATCCTTCCTGCAAACGCCGCAAGAGGCGCAATTCTTTTCCATTTTTCCGAAACTATCGGCCCGCCGTTTGCAGGTTGTTTTTTTCTTCTTGCAAAAAAGCCGGAGCGGTCCTCACCGTGAAAAGGGTTATAATAATATATGATACCACATAATTCTTTTTTTGTCAATGCTCCGGGCGCCAAAAAATCAACCAAGATTATCACCATGATGTAACCATTTTTATAAAAAAAGCATATATTCATTCATTTTCGGGAATTTATGCAGTCTGCTTTCCCGCTTCTTGCAGTTTCAGATCGGCACGCTGCCCCCAAACCAGCCGCTCCCGCCTTATTTTACCCCGTAGAAAATTCCTTTTCGAAAGGAAAGATAGATCGGCAAGCCTGCAGCAAAGTTCAGCAAGCCGCCAACCGCCATCCACACAAATTCTGCGGAAACGTCTGTGACAAACAAAATCTGCAGAATCGCGACCGCAGCCCCCGCCAAGCCGGAATAGATTGTCAGCCCAAAGCCGAGGTCCTTTTGCAGCTTTGTGGCAATCTCCTTTTCGTGTATGCGGTTCAGATGAATCAGATAGCCAACGCCAACCAGAATCAGGGCCAACGCAAGCAGTTCCGTGTAGTCCACCGGATAGCGGATGCCGTTTCTGCAAAAGCAGCACACACCGGCTACCAGATGAATCATCCAGCCAAGGTCGCTGAGCAGCCCGCAAATCAGAAACGGAACATCCGGCATCATGGCAGTATACCGGACGCCTGCTTTCCCCTCCCGCTGAAGCTGCCGGATATGGGTTTCGGTCGCTTTCCGCTTTTCCTGCAAACGCTCTCTCACACTGCGTGTCACCGCTCTGCCACTCCCCTTTCGTTTTTTCTCATTATACCACAATCCCCGCTCCATTTCAAGACCGGAAACGCATTTTTCCGTCGCCCGACACGCAAAACGCAAAGCCCGGCTTGCAATACCGCGCAAACAGCGGGATTGAAAAAAGGACGCAATTGTGATATAATAGGGGTATCAACAAGCAAAGGAGCCAAGTATGGACAGCGCCATTCTATATGAATCCATTTTATCGAGCGTGCAGGCAGACCTGCTGCAATACGGGTACAGCCGAAGCGGAAAAAGCGCCTTTTTCTATCGGTTCTCTGCCGATAAAACGGTTGGGTGTTGCATTGAAATGCAGAAATCGATGTATAACCTTCCCGACAGCCATTCCTTTACCTTCAATCTGCTTTGTGTCAGGTCCCACGAAATAAACGGCTATTCCAAGGACCGGTTGACCGTCTCCGCTCTGAAAAACTGTCTCCATGTTCCGCTTGCCGCCAAACGGATTGGAGACATCTGCCGCGGCAGGGATTATTGGTGGGACATCACCGAGGAAACGCTGAAAGCATACGACCTGAAAGAATATTATGACCGATTTCTGCATGCTGACATCCAAGCCTGTGCAGTTTACCTGAACGGACTTGCGGACAAGCCGCAGCAACCGGCGTGCCCGCGCGGCGGTGCCCGGTAAGGGCAATGTAGAATTTCCCCAGTTCCCAAAGCGCCGCCGCGGCAGAATTGTTGTTTTTACCTCTTGAAAACAAACGCATCCTATGGTATAATAAGTCGCTATGTGTCGCCGCAGGCAAGGCAATGGCGCTCGGCAGTTTGTTTTTGGAGGAGACCGAAATGGAAGAGCAGACCTCCCGCAGGCAGCACACGCGGGGCGAGATTCAAATGACCCACGGCTCGCTGTGGAAAAATATGTTTTTGTTCAGCATTCCGCTGATGCTGTCGCAGCTGCTGCAGGTGCTGTTCAACATGGCAGATGTGGCGGTTGTCGGCAAGTTCTCCAGCGCGGAGGCGTTGGGGGCAGTCGGCTCAACCACGATTCTGGTTTCCCTGTTCACCGGATTTGTCATCGGAATGGGCAGCGCCGTCAACGTCCGGGTTGCGCAGCACCTCGGCGCGCGGGACCGGGAGCGCACAGCCGCCTCCATCCGCACCTCTTTTGTCATCTGCCTGGCAACCGGTTGCATCATTACGGTGCTCTGTCTGGTCTCCGCGCGGTTCATGCTGGAACTGCTCGGAACCAAAGATGACCTCATCGACGGTGCCGAGCTCTATTTCCGCATTTACGCGCTCGGCATGCCCGCACTCGGCATCTTCAATTTCGGCAACGGCGTGCTCAGCGCAAACGGCGACACCAAGCGCCCGCTGGCGTACCTGATGATTGCCGGGATTCTGAACGTCCTGTTCAATCTGTTTTTCGTCATCATCTGCGGCATGGCAGAGGACGGCGTTGCGCTGGCAAGCATCATCACGCAGTACATTTCCGCAATTCTCATCCTGATTCACATGGGGCGGCAGACCGACGACTGCGCCTTCCGGTTTCGGGACCTGAAAGCCGGACCGGATGCGGCGGAAGGCAAACGTATTCTCGGGCTTGGCATTCCGGCGGGGCTGCAGAACGCCATTTTTGCGACCGCGAATCTCTTTATCCAGGGTGCCGTCAACTCGTTTGACTCCGTCATGGTGGAAGGAAATTCCGCTGCGGCAAATGCCGACTCCATCATTTACAACTCCATGGCAGCTTTCTACACCGCCTGCTCGACCTTCATGGGGCAAAACCTGGGTGCCGGAAAGCGGGACCGCGTGCTGAAAAGCTACTTTATCGGCATCGCCTATTCCTTCCTGACAGGTGCGCTCTTGGGCGGTGCGCTGCTCCTCTTCGGCAGGGAGTTTCTCTCTCTGTTCACCAACGATGAAGCGGTTGTGGCGGCGGGGCTGCAGCGCACGCAGATTATGGGCTTCTGCTATGCCGTCAGCGCGTTTATGGACTGCACCATCGCAGCAAACCGCGGTATCGGTAAGAGCCTTGTGCCGACGGTTATCGTGATTATGGGTTCCTGCGTCTTCCGCGTGACCTGGATCTACACCGTGTTCGCCCATTTCCGCACCATTCCGGCGCTTTACCTGCTGTACATCTTTTCCTGGACCATCACGGCAATCGCGGAAGCCATCTGCTTCACCGTCAACTACCGCAAGCTGAAGATAACCCGGAATGTCCCGGCTGACGGAATCTGACCTAAAAATAAAAAAACGCCGGAAAACCCTTGATTTTACTGGGTTTTCCGGCGAAGTTTTTGGCGTTCCCGAGGTGATTCGAACACCCGACCTACCGCTTAGGAGGCGGTCGCTCTATCCTGCTGAGCTACGGAAACATCATCCGGAGGGTATTATAGCATATTTTTTGCAAAAAATCAAGCCCTTTCCCGCTTTTTTTCGCAAAACCCTTGACAAAAGACTTTTTTCATGGTATAATAATACGCCGCTTGAATAAGGCTCTTTTAAGTGTGTCTGTCCTGACACCGCCCGGATTCAGCGAGTCTATGAGAAAGAGAGGTGCTTTTCGTGTTTGCAGTTATCGAAACCGGCGGAAAGCAGTACAAAGTAGTCGAGCAGGACATCATCTTCGTTGAGAAGCTCGAGGTTGCCGAGGGGGACGAGATCGTGTTCGATCAGGTCAAGGCTCTGTCGGATGCCAACGGCTTCAAGGCTGGCACGCCCGTTGTTGCCGGTGCTAAGGTCACCGCTAAGGTGCTCAAGAACGGCAAGGGCAAGAAAATCTACGTTCTGAAGTACAAGTCCAAGAAGAACGAGAAGAAGAAGATCGGTCACAGACAGCCTTACACCAAGGTTCAGATCGTCAAGATCGAGGGCTGATCCCCTTCCCCAACCGAAACATGACGAAAATCGTGTTTTTCAGAAGCGGTGGGATCTTCTACGGCTTTGAGGAGCAGGGACACACCGGCTACGGCGAGGCTGGCGACGACATTCTGTGCGCCGCAATCTCTTCGATGACCATGTTCCTGATCAATACCATTGAGGTTGCATACGATTCTCCGGTCGATTACGAGATTTCGGAGGACGATACCCGGGTCCGGGTCAGAGCCAAAGCGGCGCTGCCGGAATTTGAATCCGATGACTACAAGCGTTACGCAGTCTCGGGCATCATGATGGGGTATTACCTGCAGCTCGGTGATATGCTGGAAGAATACGGCGATTTCCTGGACGTAACCGTTGAGGACCGCCCGTACGGAGACTGATCCCGCTATCCAAAAACTACAGGAGGAAAAAATGATGTTGAAGCTCAGTTTACAGTTCTTTGCTCACAAGAAGGGCGTTGGTTCTACCAAGAACGGCAGAGACAGCGAATCCAAGCGCCTTGGCGTAAAGAAGGCTGACGGTCAGGCAGTCGTTGCAGGCAATATCATTGTCCGGCAGCGCGGAACTGCAGTTCGCGCAGGCGAAAACGTCGGTGTCGGCAAGGATTATACCCTCTACGCGCTCATCGACGGCAAGGTCAAGTTTGAGCACAAGAGCAAAACGCAGAAGAAGGTCAGCGTTTACGCAGACTGATTCTCATAGCAAAAACAGGAGCACTCCGCCGGAGCGCTCCTGTTTTTTGTTTTTACAAACGGCATCGCGATAGAATGGATGCCTTTGTCACGCGGCAGACATAGAGTGTGCCCTTCTCATCCGCCTTAGATAGTGATGGACCAGCTTGCCTCTATTCATCGGAGATCCCGCCTGCTGGCGCCCCTGCGGGGTTCGACTGCGCGGCGGTTGGGG
>OIGD01000894.1_pt1 | contig 31552 bp, 28 predicted proteins | sample 1582211 | NCBI WGS metagenome assembly OIGD01 (sample SAMN04414078, study PRJEB24778) | human gut metagenome | material: faecal | host: Homo sapiens
AATTAATTCTATAATTTAGCTTTATAGGATTCACTTAAATATTTTCTCCAAAAATAGGATTTTTCATTTAAAAAAGCTAAAAATTATGATTTTAAAAAAAGTTATCTTGAAAACGTTTTCATAATAAAAAGTAAGACAATTTGCCTTACCTTTTAATTTTACACGTAGTTTTTATTCAATAATTTGATTTTTTATAATTCATCATTTTCATCTAAATATGTAATAATGATTGATATATACCGATTTTTTAAGCTATAAGCATTAATATGAGCCTTTCTTTCATTTCTTAAGGTGACATTAAGAGAATATATCTTTGAATCATTTAATATTTTCTTAAGTTGTGGCAAGTATTTTTCTTTTTTTATACCGAAAGCCTCATCCAATGGTTTTAAAGAATACTCCTTAGGATCAATATTATTCTCCCTTATATAACTTGGATTGATATAATATATGTTCATATTATCAATATCTTCTGATGATGGTCCAACAATCAATACTGAAAGGGGGCTTTTATTAAACGTCCTATGAATTTCTTTAAATAAAGAAAATATTTCTTTATTTTCATTTGATTTTGTCCAAAAGCTAATAAATGATGTAAGTTTTCTTTGACTCATAAATATTTCAAAATCATCCATACTCATTGGCTTAGAATAATAATACCCTTGAATTAAATCACAATCAATTTCATGTAGGAGTTCACATTGTTCCTTTGTTTCAACACCCTCAGCAATAACCGGAAGATTAATTCTATGAGCCATTGAAATAACTGAAGTTAATATCTCAGATGTTTTTTTATTGTTGATATCTCCATCAAGGAATTTCATATCAAGCTTTAAAACATCAATTGGAATATCCTTAAGACTATTAAAAGATGAATATCCTGATCCGAAGTCATCCATCTCAACTATAAATCCAGCCTTTTGTAGGGCAACAACATTTTTTATTAATAAATCTTGATCATTTACGAATGCTGATTCTGTTATTTCAAGCTTAAGTCTATTTGTTTCAATTTGGTATTTATCCTTTAATCCTATAATTGTTGAAACAACGTCAATAAGATAAAAATCTTTTGTTGAAATATTAACAGAAATGGATAGTTTTTTATATTCATCATCACTCCATTTTTTTAAGAAGCGACATGCTTCTTCCCAAACAAACATATCAAGACGATTAATCATCATATTTTTTTCAAATAAAGGAATAAATTCAGAAGGAGGAATCATTCCATATTTAGGATGATGCCATCTGATTAAAGCTTCCGCTCCAATTATTGTATTATCATAAGAATTTATTTGTGGCTGAAGATATACTAAAAACTGATGGTCTTTGATAGCATCATCAAAATCTAAAATTAAATTTTGACTTCTAATATAAGATTCATTAACCTTTTCGTCATATAAGGCAATTGCTTTTGAATAATCATGGGCAATATAATGAAGTGTTTTTATAGCCCTTTCATATGCACTCTCAATATTATCATCCAAAATATTTGCAATACCAATTTTCAAAATCAATGGTGTTCTATTTATAATTTTATCAATTGATTCTTTAATTAATTTTAATCCATCGGGAAGTTTCGCACTTTTTATAAGGATAGCAAACTTATCGCCTTCCATGCGACCATAAATAATTCCTATTTTATTATCAATAGCGTTTAATGCCTCCCCCACCTGTTTTAAAATTATATTTCCCCCATTAACACCAAGCATTTCATTAACAATTCTAAAGCCTTCAAAGTTAGTAACTAAAATATCATATTTATCCTTATATGTATTATAAATTTTAGTAGCTTGTTCAAGAAAATATCTTCTATTATATATTCCAGTGACATCATCATGTGATGTTTCATATGTTCTAAGCCTTTTTTCTGTTTCTCTTAAGGTTACATCATGGAATAAATAAACACTTGCCTGTAGTCTCTTTTTATAATCTTTAATTTCATTTGTTTCAATATCAAAATATAATATTTGGTCATTATAAGTAATAGTTAAAAGACTATTATTAAAACGATCAATATGGTCCTGACAATATTTTTCAATATCATTTAAAGAAACATTGGATTTATTAAGATGAGCTAATTCCTTCCCTTTTTTGTTAGTATATAGCAATTCCCCACAATTATCAAAAATTATAAGAACATCGTTCATATCTTCAATAATAATACCCTGAATTTTATCAATTAAAACTCTTGGAGTATACTTAAAACTTAAAAAATATATAACTATAGCTATAATACTATACATAAATATAGATGGATCTACTATAAATCTTAAAATATAGGCAATTCCATTTACTAAAATAGTTATAAATGTACATATCAAAATTGATGAATACCTAATCTTATATACAACAGGCTGTACAACACTCTCACAGATTAACAGTAGCATTGTAAGAAAAAACATACCATAACTCAAAATTTGGTGTAAAACATAAGGCCATTTGGCATTAATCAATAAATATTTATAGCCACTTTTTTCAAAAACCTCGAATGTTAGAGCATAATTTGTAAAAATATTTACAAATAACGAAATAACAACGCAATAACTAGCCATATAATAATCGTACTTACAACAGAATTTCTTTTATGTCCCGTATAGCTATTTGTAAATGCAAGTAAAGACAATAAAAGAGCATCCTCAAGCATTAAGATAACCGTTTGACTTACTTTCATCAGCCAAAAATTATTTGACAAAAGATAAGCAAAATAAACAAAATTACTTAAAGCTGAAAAACTAATTAATACTAAAAAAATATTTCTATCTTTATTTTTAGACTTTGATGCTAAGCACGTAACATATCCTAGCAAAATGATTGCAACAAGATTAAACATAGCAAAAAAATATTTAGGCATAGAACTCACTTCCTTAAAAAACAATTTTATAACATAATTCTAATATTTTTTTTTAAAATTAATCAACTATTCATATTGAATTTCACAATTTTTCAGATAATTATTCTTAATATTGAGTCCCGTAGTACAATTACCCATAAATTTCGATGTTTGTACCTCATTATCTTCCGGAGCATAAAACAATGTTCTACTTTGACTATTTAAAGACATCGCAAAAAAATCATTTTCAATAAAATCGATAGAATAGCCCATCATACTCATGCCATTAAGCATAATCCAACAAGAGCTGGAGTCACCTTCTTCATATAAATATTTTATATTATTCCTTGTAATTAAAATACTATCATTTAAATTTTGGCCATAATATCTAAAAATAGTTCCAATTAATGAATTAATAGTTATCAGGTTTTCATTAATTTGACCACTTACATTGTATAAAACATAATTTATATATTTATTGGTTATAATTTTATTATTAGATATATTATTAACATTAAGCATAACATCAGTTGAGTCAAGATTTATAGTTATCTCATTATTCTTAACATTTTTAACATTATGAAGGATATGAACCTGAAATTTATAGCTATCAAGATATGAATCAACCGAAATTCTATTTCCTGAAAAGTCTTCAATATAATTAATTTTTCCGTCTGACGTAGCTTGAGCTTCAATAGCTCTAAAATTACCTGTTCCTTTACTACTTAAATGAATTTTCATATCGTTGTTCTTTATTACAACGTTTTGTCCCTTTGACCAAATCAAACCACCAGTTGAGCATGCATCTATTTTATTATCCTCAAAGCTAATATTTGAATGTTGATTTCCCGTTCCAAGAGTAAAATTCATAACGCTCGATGATGTACCATCATCAGGAATAGTAAAATTATTTCCTTTAATTAAAACATTATCAATTTTACCTGGCGAAAACACTGCAAGAATTTCATCATGAGCAATTTTATAAAAGTTTGAATTTAAAACCTTACAATTTTTACTACCCTTTTGCCAAAAATCACGAATCCATAATGATCCTCCAGCCTCACTATCACAAAGGTTTGTAAACGAACAATTACTAATAATTACATTTTCCCAATTACTATATAAATCCATATTAGTAAATTCTCTATCCTTATTATTAATAGTTAAAACAGTATCAGGAATCAAATAATTTGAATCTTTAATTTCTATATTTTTACTACTATGAACGCCAAGCTGCGTTTTAATACCATCAATACTTCTTTTCATATCATAGGTAATATTAAGTTTTGAAAATAGTATATTAGTACAACCAGTTATATTAAAGAAAAATTCACCATAAGTACTATCATTGTAAGAATCATTAACTAAAATTGTTGAATTATTTCCTAAAATCGTAAAATCACTTTGATTATTAAGACTAATTCTATTATTACATAAATAAGCTTCTCCATCTAAAATTAACGTAGTAATATTATAATTTTTTAAGGAATTAAAGATATTTATAAATGTTTGCGAATTATCTATGTTTGGTATAAGACCTAATGCTTTTCCATTTATAACACCTTTATAAGCAATTGGTCTTGCATAAAATTCAGTTTCAAGAGCAATATCTAAGCCCATATTATCATCTACAATTTCATATGCCGTATCAAGATTTTTAATATATACAATATCTGATATTTGATAATTTTTGGTATTTAATGCTAAAATATCATCTTCTTCATTTGAATAGTTCAACTTTAAATAATCTTCTTTAAAAGATATATCTTGTCCTTCTATTTTATAAACCTTATTGTTATATAAAATTGTATTATCGTTATAAATAGGTAAATTTAGGGCATTTGTAAAATAATTATAAAACGATAAAGATTCATCCTTATTGTACGATGATGCAATATTTCTTAAATAAGCCAAATCTTGATTAACATCATCTTTTAATAATATTGGTGTTGTACTTGTGATAACTTTTTCTATATTAACGTTGCATGACGAAAGTGCAATAATTGCCAAAAATGGTAAAATGATTTTCTTTTTCATATTAACCTCTCAAAATTAAATAAACATGTTCCATACATATTACCTTTTTTATTTTAACATTTTTCGGCATTTTTTTAAATACAATAAAACAAAAAACCTATAGGTTTAATAAATAATATCATTCCTATGGGTTTATTTTTAATTAATTATTAAAAGCAATTCTAATTACGGTTTCTTCTTCAAATATATTAGTATAATTTTGACTTTCATTTGAGGCTCAATTTAATAAGCAATATTCATAGCTTGCATCAAATGGATCAACTGTTACAGTTTCATTTGCAGAAGCCTTAAAGTCAACCTGATATATATTAACCTTCCATCACAACTTCAAAATAGCCAATATATCCACCATTAGAAGATGCTGAAATTGTAACAAGTCCTTCTCCTGTAATAGTATATTCATATTTTGTCATGTCCACAGCACCAGTTTGATCAGTTGATGTTGAAATTTCAGCCTCACCAAGCTTAACAACTGCATTATTCTTACCATTATAAAAGCATATATTTAACTTACAAGCTTTAGAAACGTTGAAAGAAATTGTAGCACCTGCATTAAATTTTAACCAATTATTTTGGCCATTTGATGGACAGCCTTCAAATGTTACCTTTTCATATGTTGTCTTATTTGCATCAAGTAAGATTGTTTCATTACTATTACAATTTTTTACATTTGTTCCTGAATAAGTAGCACCTTTAAAATTATAACCAGTTGTTTCTGATATTACATCCTTATCACATTCGGCTTTAGCATAAATAATAGGATTATTTTCCTTAGAAGTATTAGAACGGGCAATATTCCATGTACCAGCATTTTCTAATCTGTAAACATAAACAGTTAGTTTATCTTGTGTGGTAGTTGAAACAAGAGTCGCATCATTTGTTCCATCATTAACCTTTGGAGCCGCAGCTAAATTACCAATATCAGCTGTAACTACTGTTAAGGTAACAGCTTTTGTGGTTGAAATTGTAAGTAATCCAGCACTATTAAGCTTCAAACCACAAGATGTTGTAAATGATTCACCAGCTAAATTAGTATAAGTAATAGATGTTTTTAAATCTTTATATGCTGAATTATTAATATCGAAATTATCAATTCCTTGTGCACCATCCTCAGCATCAATGGCTTTATCAGTTGTATACCATTCAGAAACAGTCCAGTTTGAATCCTTTGCCTCACATGTAATTGAATCTGAGACACCACTTCCATCACAAGCCGTTGCCGTAAATGTTACTGTTCCTGCCTTCTTAAATGCTACTTTTCCTGTGTATTTATCAACTAAACCTATTTCTTCATTAGATGATGACCATTTAATAGATTTATTTGTAGCATCAGATGAAACAGCAGCTGAAAGTTGTAAAGCCACACCTACAGTGTATTTAGTAGAGCTTCCTGTAACCTTAATTTCAGAAACATCCTTTTGAGCAATTGTCGAATCTTCAGTTACAACTACTCTTGTAATATAAGTTGTAGATGTAGCAGTAATAACAATATTCTTGGCATTTTCATCATACACAACATAATCTTGTTCAACTTGAGTCTTTGTCGAACCATTATTAAAGAATAATATCGCTTCATTTTGAGTATCAGCCTTTACCTCAGCAGTTCCCGCATAATAGCCATAAACCTCGACATAAGATTTTCCCTTTACAGGAATTGTAATAGTAGCGCCTTCACCACCACGATAATGATTTTTTTCTCCTTCACGTGCAAAACCTGAACATAATGCTGATTGATCTTGAGAACCATCAAATTCATAAATTGTTGATTCGCCAATAACTTCACCTGAAAGTACATCAGATGATGAATCATCATCAACCAAGAAATTATTTTCAGCGATTAATCCGTCAATATCCCAGCTATTTGCAATATCCTTCTCATATTTTCCTTTTCCTGTATTATAAATACGATTTAAAATAGCCTTTCTTCCACTATATTCCTTTGATACAGTATCAGCATCTAGAATATCATTATTTCCTTCATAGCCTATTGAATCAGCTGTTGCCTTATCCATCTTCCAACCAATAATAGTTTTTGGATATTCGGTAGCTATTTGATTTTTATACCAAGGATTAGCCTCTACTCCTTCACAGGTTGTATTAATATATGCAACCTGATTATAATATCCAGAAGACCATGGAGTACGAGCAAGATATGTTGCTTGTTCCTTATTAGCTTCTTTTACAGTTGAATTATAAATAACTAAGCCCTTACCTACCTTAGATGAAACAGCCATTCTTGGAGCTGTTAAATATGATGCATGAGTTGTAGCATTTTCATCATATAAAGAGACAATTTCACACTTTTCATAAAGAGCCACTGAGCCTGCAGCTTCCATCCAAATAAAATCAGTATCACCCTCGATATAGCAGCCATAAAACCAAGCTTTGCCTGCTGTTCTTAAGGTGTCTTGATGTGATTTAAATGAACAGTTATATGCAACTGTATTACCCTTAGTATCTGTACCTAAAACCTCAGCTTGCACATCACCTTTATGATCTGCACGTGACCAATCGCTTTCCAAGGTAATATTTTCAAGAATAATATTTCCTGTCCCTTGAATTTCTAAAAGCTCACGACCACGCATTTTACCCATATCGCTTCCATGACCTTTAATAATAACATCTGCTCCATATTTTGTATCAGTCGCACCAACAATTTTAATAGTAGCAGAGCCATTATAGCTTAAACCATTTTCATTATAAGTGCCCTTTTCAAGTCTAATTGTATAAGTGGCAGTATCTCCACTTGTAGGAATTGCTGCAAGTGCTTCTTTAATTGACTTATACTCAACACCATTTAATTCAATCGCAGCATGAACCTCTGGGGTTGGCGTTGGTGTAGGATTTGGCGTTGGCGTTGGCGTAACTACACCTCCAGTCGTATTACTTGGAGTCTCCGTAGGAATAATTCCTGATATTTTGTCACATGATGTAACACCTACTAAGGCTCCACCAGCTAATAAAATAGCTAATGTTTTCGAAACAATTTTCTTTTTCATCTTTTTTCTTTCTCCTTCTTTTTTTTATAAAACGCCCGATGTAAGCGCTTTATTAGAATGATAAGATTATAGCAAAGTAAGTTTTACTTGTAAACGTGTTTTACTAAATATGACATAGTTTACTCAAATTTCGTTACACTTTTTTTAAACTTGTAACGATTTTCTATTTGCAGAATGTAAGCGCTTTATTTATAATATATTTACTAAATGTTTTTGTTTTGCGGAGGAATATATGGAATTTTCAAATAATAAACGAGCCCAAGATTCGCAAAGAGCAATATATAAAGGATTAAGAAGACTTCTTGAAAGAAAAGATTTAAAGGATATTACGGTTGTTGATCTTCAAAATGAATGTAATATTTCACGAGCTACCTTTTATCGTAATTACCGAAATATTATTGATGTTTTAGATGTTATTTTCAAATGGTATTTACATCGTGACCTTTTGACTATTATTGTTGAAAACAATCTCGATATTATTAAAAATTGTATGATTAGATATTCTAAGCCAAATATAGATCCATACTTTATCGAAATTAAATATGGACTTGTGACATCCATTATCGTATATTGGTCTAAGGAAAGAAAAACTTCTCCCGAAGAGTTATATGAAAAAGTAAAAAGGATGCTTGATGTTAAAGCCTACGAATTGATTACAAAGAACTAAAATAGCACTTAAAATGCTATTTTTTTATTTATCTACTCATCAAAATATAAATAATACAAATTAGTAAACATTTAGTTTATTGCATCATAATTACTTGATGTTTTTTTATTTTTTTCTCTTGTATTTTATATCAAGTTAATAAATGGCTTATCTGCCTCTGCAAAATCTAATTCTTGCATTTCTTTTTTTGAAGACCATTTATAATCAGTATGTTCTGTTAAGGTAAGATTACCAGCAATTAATTTGCATTTGTAAGCATATAAGGTAATTCCAAAATCAGCAAATGGTTCAATATGATGATATTCATACGTAGATAAACCAATATACTTAATTGGTAAAATCTCTGATTTTAATTCCTCTTTTATTTCTCTAATAATTGTATTTTCATGTGTTTCTTCTTTTTCTACCTTACCACCAGGAAATTCCCATTTTCCTTCTAAAGCTCTTCCTGGACCTCTTTTACAGCAAAATATTCTACCTTTTTCGTCTTCAATTAATGCACAGACAACCTCATAATGTTTCATCTTATCACCTTTAATTAAATAAATTTCATCTATATAAACATTACCATATAATGAGGTAGTGTTTTTTTACCATCTAGAAAACCAACATTACCATTTACAAACTTATATGATACCTTAGGATGATACTTATTAATAAAACTATTTAAAGATGGCGTTGAATCATTTCCTGCCTTTACTTCAATTGGAATTACTTCACCATTCTTTTAAATCACAAATTCAATTTCCATAGAAGAATTTTGAGTTTTATAATAATAAAGCTTATATCCTCTTTTCAAAAGTGACTCGGAAATAATATTTTCATAAATTCCACCTTTAGCATTGCCTTTTAAAGTATTATTTAAAATAGCAAGCTTTGTTTCAGGCCCATATAAATATAATAGCAACCCTGTATCATTTAAATATAATTTAAATTGATCATCCATTTCATAAGCAAGCAATGGAATATATGCTTCATTAACATTTGAACATTTATTAACTAGGCTTGAATCACATAACCACTTTATACTTCCACCATATTTTTTACTTGTTTTACCTTTTTCAACTACACTATATTGAAACTTCTTGTATTCTTTAGCAAGCTGCTTTGGAATTGAATCATAACATTGCCTTACTTTAATTTTTTCTTGACCTTTAGCATGCTTAGAAATATCATCTTGATAATCAGCCAAAATCTTTCCTTGTATTTTTGAAGCCTCTTGAAAATTATTTGTATCAATAAAAGTTTGAACAACCTCTGGCATTCCTCCAACAATCATAAATTCTCTAAATAATTCTAAATATTTATCATTTAATTCTTTAGAAACTTCTTTATTACTAATATAAAAATCTTTTAAATATGCTATTGCATCATCATTATATCCTTTTGCCCATAAAAATTCTTCAAAATCAAGTGAATACATTGTTATTTGTTCTTCGTATCCAACAGGTAATGATGTTGGTTCAGTTACATTTTTATCATCATCTTCAAGATAAGATAAACCTAAAAGTGATCCTGAAGAAATTACATCAACACTACCATCTTCTACCAAAAATTTAACAGCAGTTCTAGCTTCAGCACAAACCTGAATTTCATCTAAAAATAAAAGTGTCTTAAAAGGAATTATTTTTAAATTAGGAATATATGCACTCAACCTTTTAAAAATTTCTTCAGCTGATAAATCACCTTTAAAAATGTTCTTATATAAATGATTCTTTAAAAAATTAATTTCAATATAGCCTTCATACTCATTTCTACCAAACTCTCTTACTAAGTAGCTCTTCCCAACCTGTCTAGCACCTTTAATAATTAAAGCAGATTTATCTTTTTTTTGTTTCCAGTTAATTAAATACTTATACATTTTTCGTTTAATCATTTCAATCGCATCCTTTAATACAATATGATTATATCATATTTTTTTAAAAAAGGAATATTTTTTGATAGCTATTTTAATATTTTTGAAACATTTTTGGACTATTATTTTATCAATTTTGGAATATTTTTGGACTATTATTTTATCAATTTTGGAATATTTTTGGACTATTATTTTATCAATTTTGGAATATTTTAAATTTTTTTTAACATTTCTATTGCACATTCTATATCTACAGAGCAATCAAAACCTGTACGTTTAGCATTTTTCTCCATACATTCGATTAATTCCTTTGATTGAAAATGTTCACTCAAATCATCAAATATAGAACAAACATAACTAATATCTTCTTTAGAAATACTATCAAGATATTGCATTGTTTCATTAAGGTTAACAGAAAGTATATCATACATTTCTTGCCAAATTCTTTCTTGTGTACAGTCATCATTTAGTTCAAGTTTCCTATTTTCTTCAATTAATTCTTCTAATTTTTTTATATTAATTTATTTCATTCCTTTCTTTAATTATCAATAATTAAATATTAATTTCTTTTCACTTGCTCAAACTTACCACTTGCATTATATTCAACATATAATTTGCGAGTATCAGTTACTAATTGGCTAAGAAGTTTTTCAATAATGTTTGATTTCTTGTATTCGATTGTGTATAAAAATCCTTTATATGGAGCATCACTTCCATCATACAAATGATAATCAATTTCATCTTCAATAATATCTCCATTACCATCTTTTAACATTAAATTGATTACAACATCGCATACATCATTTGCATCATTTATAAGCCATAATTGGTCATCTAAACCACCCAATTCAAAATGATATTTTTTAATTTTGATTTCATTCAAAAAATCATCCTTAGAAATATATTCTTTACTTAACAATAATAATAATAATAATTCATTCTTGACCTCCAATTAAAAATGACATATATAAAGGAATAGTATAAATATTATTATTTTGACCTATATTACCATTAATAAGCTTTATAGCATTACTAACATTATATTTATCATTTTTTAATAATTCATTTAATGATTTAGTATTACCATTTGTAGATTTTACCTCGACAGCAACAATTTCATTTTTTATTTTGGTTATAAAATCTATTTCAAGCCCAGAAGGTTTACTAAAATAATACAAATTTTTACCATTTTTTATAAATGATTCAGCAATTATATTTTCATAGATTGCGCCTTTATATATTCCCATATCTTTATTAAGTATTTCATTATATGTATCATTTCCTAGCATAGCCATAAATAAGCCTGTATCTGTAATATATAATTTAAAGCATTCCTCATTTTTATTACCTTCTAATGGTAATTCAATATTGTTTAAATTATAACATAATTTTGCAAGTCCAAATTCTTCAAGCCAAGTTATTGCAAATCTATACTCCCTTCCTTTAGCCTTCTTATCAATTTTACTATATTGAAATTTTTTATTTTCTTTTGCAAGTTGAGAAGGGATAGAATTATAAACCTTCATAATTTTGGTAAGCTCATTCTTATCTACATATTTTTCTTCCTCTTCATCAAGGTGCTTTGCAAAATCATCCTTGTAGTTTTCCAAAATTCCTATTTGAATATCATATACTTGATTCAAATCCTTTGTTAACAAGAAGGTATTAACTGCATCAGGAAGACCACCAACACATAAATATTCTTTATAATATTTCATAAAAGAATTATTAACAGTTTCACTAACCTTTTCTTTCTTTTTATAGCAATCCTTTATATAATCTATTAAATTATCATCAATACCACGAGCCCATAGGTATTCTTCAAAATCCATTGAATACATTTGAATAGGATATTCAAAACCAGTTGGAATTCCTTTTCCTTTTTTCTTATTATAACCTCTTAGTCCAATTAATGATCCAGTACAAATAATATCAAATCTACCATCTAACATAAATGGCTTTATAGAAGCTCGAGCATTTACACATTCTTGAATTTCATCAAAAATAATAACTGTTTTATTAGGAATAAATTTATTACCTGGAAGAGCAGCTGACAAATCTCTTATGATATCATCAACAATTAAATCTTTATCAAAGATATTTTTTATTGATTCTAAGTCCATAAAATTTATATATACAACATTTTCATATTTACTTTGACAATACTCTTTAACAACTGTTGTTTTGCCAATTTGTCTTAGGCCTCGTAATATAAGGGCACGTTTTTTTATTTTTAAAGAATTTTCCCATTTTTTAATTTCATTCATTATTTTTCGTTTAAACATATCTATCACCAATTTAAGTATACACTTTTTTACAGTCACTTTCAATAGTATATTACACCTTTTTATAGCCACTTTGATAAACATTTTACACCTTTTTCAAGCCACTTTTCGATAAAAAATGCACTTTTTTCTAATCAGTTTTATAAAATAATTGATTATTTATATATTTAAAACATTTATCTAAATATAAAACTTTTTTTATTCATTTAGTTAAATGACATTTTAGCTTATTAAATAAATTTTGTAATTAGTTTTAAATCTTAATATGTGTTCTTATATCCTTCTTGAATTTCTTTTTCATCAAATTCAATCCAAGAACCTGTTTTATTTAATATTGTTATTTTCTTAGGAATATCAAATAACACTGGATTTTTAAAATTATACATATATGCTCTTTTAAATTTATTTTGACCTAAATAATTGTTAGATTCAATTTCATATTCAGCATCTTCATATGTGAAATTTTCCCCAACATGCCAATACACATAATCTTCATAAGATATTTGATCTATTGATATAAAATCAACATATCCATAAATACGATTTGTTTTACTTTTTATTAGTGCAATTTTCCCTCTTTTATTAGTAGGATGAAGCCTTACATCACATGGTCTTACGCCTTTTAATATAACTAATAGGTATTCTTCATACATTGATAAAGCATACATTTATATCTTAACCTCAATTCAATCTTTTTATATTTTCTTTACTTTTTGCATTTCTTCAAAAATTGTTTTTGGAAGCTCATACTCTAATTCAAAATCTATTGTTATAGGTTTATTTCCACCATAATAAATAGGTCTTACTTTACCAACATATATAAAATACATATTTTCTTTTTTATCTTTTCTAACAAAAAGATGCAGTGGTTTCGTTCCCTTAGTAAAAATAATACCTTCCTTACTATCTTGCGTCGTCCCATTTGGCGATTGCCAATGAAAAATTCTATTAGATTTAAAATAATCATCATAATTTAAACTATCCTTGATACCTTCACTTTTATTAATATCTGCAAACAAGTAATAATTATCATAACTATCATGCCATACTCCTTGACCTCGAATTGAAGACTCAATTTTTGTATAATTTGATAATTTACCCATATCTCTCATTTTATATGATTCATATATTTTTAAAAATGGTAATCCATAATTAATATTTTTAAAATCATCCAAATATCTCAAAATTCCATATTCAGTTAAATCAAGTAGATGTAAGAAGACATCTTTATTCTGCAAAATATCTTTTGTTTTAAGTGAAAATGAAATAATATCATCCCTAATTTCAAAATAGTTTCCATATTTTTTAAATTCTTCTTTATCTAGATAATCACCTTTAAATGAATTGAAAGTATGTCTTGCAGATGCCACATCCAAATTATCAACCAATTTTTGTAATTCTATAAAGAAATCTTCAAATTTAACATTTTCATTTAATAGAATCATTTTTAGCAATAAAAACTCATTTATTCTCCTTAGAGGCATCAAATTACTAAAATATTTCAATAACTGATTTTCTTCTAAATTTAAATTATATTTATTTTCACCTAATACCTTTTCAATAAACGCTAAATAATGTCCAGCGTAATTAATATACTTAACCGGATCTGGTGCATTATCACAACTAAAGAAATCAATTAAATTTAATATTTTTTTACCCTTATAATTTGAATATTCATTATAGCTTTGTCTTAAATATTTTAATTCATTAAAATTTGTATTATTAAGTTGATTAATAATTTCTTGTTTAGTAATTGGGTCTAACTCAATATTAGTATTCCCTCTTAAATTATTAAAATTATTTTTAGCTCTTACAATAACTCCATCTTTATCATATTGCTTACCTGATAGAGCTAAAGCAATCATATAATTTCTATTGTAATTTGAAATAAAATCCAATACAGTTAAAAATTCTTTTGACTGAGCTTTTCGTAAACCTCTACCTAATTGTTGCGTGAAAATAATAGGTGAAGCAGTTGGTCTTAACATTAAAATTAAATTAATACACGGAATATCTACTCCCTCATTAAAAATATCTACTGTAAATATAACCTGTATTTTATCATTTTCGTCTTGAAGTTTTTTTATATATTCTTCTCGTGTTTCTGGTGAATCTTCACCGGTAAGATAAACACTTGGATATCCTGCCAAGTTAAATGCATCAGTCATAAATTTAGCATGTTTTTTATTTTGACAAAAGCCTAATGCTTTTCTTTTTTCACCATCATGCCCATAATGTTCCATTTTAGAAATTATAAAACTAACTCTGTCTTGAGCAGCCATTAAAGCATCAGCAATCTTATCTACATTTCTATAATCTATATTAGAAAGATCTACATTATCCCTAATTCCAAAATAATGAAATGGACATAACAAATCATGATTTAATGCTTCTTCCATTCTTATATCAGATGCTATATTATAATCAAAAAGTTTGTAAACATTTTCGCCATCACATCTGTCAGGCGTAGCCGTTAAACCCAACATAAATTTTGGATTAAAATAATTCATAATCTTTTGATATGATGGACTAGTGGCTCTATGAGCTTCATCATAGATTATATAATCAAATGTATCATCATGGAATAAAGAAAGATTATTATCTTTACTCATTGTCTGTACCGTTGAAAATAGAAAATCTTCATTAATTTCTTTTTTACCACCACTAAAAAAACCGTATTTTTTAGTTTTAATCACTCTTTCAAATGATGCTTTTGCAGATTTTAAAATATTTTCATTATGAACTAAGTAAAGGACTCTTTTTGGTTCAAATTGTAATACATCAAACACTGCAAAAAAAGTTTTGCCAATACCTGTACTTCCGATTGCAATAGCTTTATTTTTGCCTTGTTGTCTAAGTTCTTTTAATCTTTCTAATGCAAGCTCTTGAAAATAATTAGGCACTAAAACAATGCCTTCTGCATCTAATTCCGCACTACTTCTGATTTTTTTAATTTTTTGATAATAATTTTCATACTTTTCCACAAATTCATCAGTTACTGTTGTAGCTTGATTCATAAGTATATCAAATTCTTTTAAAATGTTTTCCACTACTTTATTATCTTTTTTTGAAATAATTTGAAGATTCCATTCAATATTTGACTTTAAAGCACTTTGGGTAATATTGGCAGACCCAATTAAGATTTTATAGCAATCATCATATTCGAAAATGTAACCTTTGCTATGAAAACCTGCAGTCTTTTGATTAACCTGGTACATTTTTAATTGAATATTTTTAAATTGGTGCAATCGATTAATAGATACTGGATCTGTAAAACCTAAATAATCTGATGTTAAAACTTTCCCCTTAATTCCTTTTTCTTCCATTTCCGTTAATGTGTCAATTAATAGTTGATAGCCAGAAAAGCTTATAAATGCAACTGATAAGCAAAACGACTTACAATTTGCAAAAAGTCCCTTTAATGTTTCATATACTGTCGAGTCATCTTGATTTGTAATAAACTGAATTTCCTTATTTTCTAATAACATACATTAACACCTCGATACTACAATTATTAACTACAGTATACCAGATTTTAACATTTATTAACAGCTTATAACAAAAAATTCCAAGAGCTTAACCTAGGAATTAATTAATTTTTATTTAAGTATTAAAGTCAAATCATTAAGCTTATTTTTAACTTTTTCCGATACCATACCTTTAATAGTTATAGTATCAATAATATTAATATCTTTTAAATTATCTAACAATAACTTCATATTTTTATTAGCCATAGGTGCCCACATTCCATTTTCAATTAATGCAACATCACGCTTTTGATAATTATGGTCAATCAAATGATGAATAAACTCCTTCATATAAGGAAATATATCTCCATTATATGTTGGTGATGCAAGTACAAGCTTAGAATAACTACAGTATACCAGATTTTAGCATTTAATTACAAAATAAAAAATGCTTAAGTTTTTAGTCTAAGCAATCCTAATCGATTTCTTTTTTGTTTATTACTTTAAGATAATTCTTCTTTAAATGTTTCGAATCAATAAACTTCAATTCAGACTTTGAAAGTTCCTTATAATTTTGCTTTAATTCCAATAATCGCACAGTAGATATAAAATCAGCGACTTGAAACAATCTATAACTATAAGGATGAACTTCTTTCTTAAAATCGTAATCTAATCCCGTAATAGCTAATGAATTATTTAAAACTCTAGTTATATGATTTTGTCCATTATCATAATATAAAATTATTTTATAGTCTTTGAACATCTCATAATTCTCAGTAAAGAAACCATATAATTCTCGAATCATTCTTCTTTCCAATTTTAATATATCATTATTAAATTCTTTTTTTATAAAAGTAAAAGTTTTACATTTTATTGGTAATCCCATAGTAAACATAAAAACTGTCTGAAATATTTTTTTTCTATCCTCCATTGATTCATTTTGAAATGGATATTCTCGTCTGATTATTGGCCCAGCATGAAATACTGGTTTATCCTTAATTTTTTCGATATTAGAGCTTATATCAATGCTTTGATCATGAAATACTAATGTTATCAAATAATATTTAGATGCATCTTTAATAAATCCAAAATCTCCTGATTCATCTATAAATACACTAAGTATTTTTTCCATCAAAACATCTCCTTTACAAAATAAAAGCGGGACTATTTCCCGCCGTTGGTGGACCAAGGCAAAAGCCAGCCCAATGTCATATGACATTATAGTATATGCCTATTTTTAGCAAATATACCTTGTACATATATTTTATCATATATATTGTTATTTTCAACAACAATTTCACTTTTTCAAAAAAATTATTTTTTCAATATGTATCTATGAAATTACATATGCATTTAATTATGCCAACAAGTTGTAGGATTCCCACTACCGGTCGCACTGATTAAAAGTGCCTTCTTAACTCCTAAATCCCTATTTCTTCTTAATTCCTTTAAAGCTCTTCTTTGCATTGAATTAGGCTTTATTCCTTCAGTTTTTGGATTAAAATAATCCATATCCCATTTTTCAATTCAATAATCTTATATTAATGAATATTTTTTAATACTACAATTATTTACTACAGTATACCAGATTTTAACATTTATTAACAGCTTATAACAAAAAATTCCTAGAGCTTAGCCTAGGAATTAATTAATTTTTATTTAAGTTTTAAAGTCAAATCATTAAGCTTATTTTTAACGTCTTCCGATACCATACCTTTAATAGTTATAGTATCAATAATATTAATATCTTTTAAATTATCTAACAATAACTTCATATTTTTATTAGCCATAGGTGCCCACATTCCATTTTCAATTAATGCAACATCACGCTTTTGATAATTATGGTCAATCAAATGATGAATAAACTCCTTCATATAAGGAAATATATCTCCATTATATGTTGGTGATGCAAGTACAAGCTTAGAATACTTAAATGCTCCTTCTAAGGCATAAGAACCTTCCGTTCTTGCAAGATCAAATATTTCTACATTTGTATTTCCTTCCTTTAACTTATCATATAAATATTTACAAGCTTTCTCTGTATTTTGATATACACTACAATAGCAAATACAAACACCATTAGTCTCAGGCTCATAGCTACTCCAAGTTTTATATAAATTTAAATAATATCCTAAATTTTCTTTCAAAATTGGTCCATGAAGAGGACAAATAATTTTAATATCAAGTGAAGAGGCTTTATTTAAAACATTAGTAACATTTTGACCAAACTTACCAACAATTCCAAAATAATAACGTCTAGCTTCATTTAGCCAATCACTTTCATCCATGCTAGAGCCAAATTTACCAAAGCCATCAGCTGAAAATAATATCTTATCATAAGAATCATATGAAAAAATTACCTCAGGCCAGTGTACAAGTGGAGCTGCGATAAATGTAAGTGTATGTCTTCCAAGAGATAATGTATCTCCTTCTTTTACAACAATTCTTCTTAGATTATAATCCTTACCAAATAAATTTTTCATCATATTAAATGCACCAATTGATGAAACGATTATAGCATCAGGATATTTTTCCATAAAAGAATCAATATTAGCTGAATGGTCAGGCTCCATATGATGCACCAAAAGATAATCAGGCTTTTTATCACCTAGCACTTTCGCAAGGTTATCTAACCATTCTTCTTTAAAATTTTTATCAACAGTATCTAATACACAAATTTTATCATCCATAATAACATATGAATTATAAGTCATACCATCAGGAACCTTATATTGTCCTTCAAATAGGTCAATCTTTAAATCCTTAACGCCAACATATTTAACATCGTTTGTAATCATAACATAATCACCTCTAATAGTATTTTACACTTTTATAAAAAAAGATTAAAGGAATTTGCTTAAAAAATAGTCTCACTTCAAAAAAATACTCAGGATTTAACCTAAGTATTTTATACATTTAATTATTTTTTCTTTGTTTTTGCAATTTTTTCACAATTTTCACTAATTAACGTTCTAAGTCTATTACGATTTTTACATTTTAATTTTGAAAGGAAAACATTAGATTCAGCAATATACTCTTGACAAATTTCCTCATCATCTGTTCTGTCAATTTTTTCAATAACCTCAATTTTAGTATTATTAATTTTCGCAAAATATTCTATAAGCTCATAGCCAACACTTAAAAGTCTACTTTTATGTTCAATGACAATAATGTCTACCTCTTTTCGATTTATCATCGAAATCAATTTTTTAAGATTATCTCTTTCATAATCAAATGAAGAAGCCACATCAGTTATAATTTCATATTTATCATATTTACCTGCTATTGCAGTCTTAATCTTTTCGACTTGAGCATCAAGTTCAGCTTCTTTTCCTTCACAAACTCTAGCATATATAACAAGATTTAAATCTTTTTTATATTTTCTTTCTTGTGTAAATGCTAAAATGCTATCTTCAGTATAATAACGATATCCATTATTTTTTACATAAGCAGGCTTTAAAACCCCTGTTCTATCCCAATTTCTTACAGTTTGGGCGGTAACACCAAGCATTTTAGTAACGGTTTTAGCTGAAACGTATTTCATAATTAAAAACTCCTTTTCTTACTTAGGTACATTATATCACACTTTTATAGTTTTAAAAAGCATTAGTTTTTTTTGAAAAAAACTATTATTCTGATGCAGATAGACTTCTTTTTCCTGTAATTTTCTCAAATTTCATTTCAACTATTAACGAATTATTAATTCCTCTACATCTTTCTAAATGATAATCTGATTATAATGCTCTAAAATCCTTTTTAACTCTAATTGCACTGGCATTTATTAAAATTTCATTTATTTCATCTTCCTTTAATACTTTTCTATCATATCTTCTCATTTTTCTCAAATAAAAAAAGTGAATCAAAAGACTCACTAGTGTATTCCAACAAAATATTTTTTATGACAATCCTTGCAAATATAAACATCATCTTTTTTATTTATAAATTCAAGCTTCATACAATATGGACAAAACGCAGTTTCTTTACTAGCTGATAGCTTAGCCTGCATAATCCTTTTATAGCTTAATTCGGTTGCATCATATTTTCTTAAAAGCTCATTTAACTCATCTTGATTACAAATTAAATTATAGGAAAGTTCATTCCCATCTGGTGATAAAATATTAATACTTGCTTCAAACATCTTAAATCCTTCTTTCTTTAACAAATAGAATTTTATCACAAAAGAAATATAATAATAGTCTTGACATTTAATTTTTCCAAATTTCGATATCATTAATATCATTTAGATTAATTTTTACTTTATTATCGAAGACTAAAACCTGATTAGTAACATCAATTTTTTTGATTTTTTCAGATGTAGTAATATATTTTCCACCATTTTTCTTTAAATCCTTCTCAAAATAAGTGATTTTATAATTTAGATTTTCTATATTATCTAGAAGATAGTTGATCTTATTATTTAATACTTCCTTTTCATCATCAGATAATACTATTTTTTTTATAACCTCACGGCCTTCTTCTTTAATCGATTCCTCATAGCCCTTTAGTGCCGCAAAAGGGGAAAATTGAGCAGCCCTTTGTTCTCTTGTTAAAGGTATATGCTTAGATTTAGGTCTTTCCATATATAATATTGCTTCATATTTAGGCTTCATGACCTATGACCTCCAATTTGTTCATTACGTTCCTTTGAGGTTGCACCATCCTCAAGGCTCATTCCTTTAAGTAAAGAATTTCTTCCATATTTTTCCTTTACGTTTATAATTGTTTTTTGAAGCTTATATTCTTTATCTAAAAGTTCTTTTCTTTTTAACTCCGAATCAATCGTTAAATCAATATCATCAAATAAAGTTACTTGTTTAAAATCCATACTTGGATTATAGCTTTCAGCTTTAATTAAATTATTAGCTGACATATTTAAACGCTTTATTTTAAGCCTTTTATCTGCAATTTGCTCAAATAAAGTATCAATTGCCTTTATCAATTCAGTTGTTGATGAAGTATAATACTCTAAATTAATACTTTTATGTGATGCCTTAATTGTAGATACTCCTAGATAATCCTCGTCAATTAAATTTCTATATTCATCAGCTATCTCAGGATTTTTCAAATTTTCACGGTCATAGCCAATCATTAATGTGATTTGATTAGTAAGTAACCCCTTTTCTACCAAATCAAGTGACAATGCATCAATCATTTCTTTGATTACAATCCGTGCCTTATTAAATGAATATCCCTCACATAATACCTGTCCCTGACTTATACTTCTAGCTTTAGGCTTATATGATTTAACATCACTTATTAAGGCTGGCTCATACCCCCAAGCATGATCAATAATGAGCTCAGCATTAATTCCGAATTCTTTAAATAAAATATCTTCATTTTCTAAGTTGTTATAATTCATTGAATACAGGGCAATATCACCCATAGTATAAATACCAAGCTTATTTAGTCTTTTCTCAATTCCGTGTCCAATTCGCCAAAAATCGGTCAATGGTGTATGAGACCAAAGTTCTTTACGATACGATATTTCATCTAAGCTTGCAATTCTTACTCCATCTTTATCAGCTTTACTTTTTTTAGCAACAATATCCATTGCAACCTTTGCAAGATACATATTAGTTCCAACACCTGCTGTGGCTGTAATTCCGGTTTCTTTAAGTACATCCTTAATCATCGTTTTAGCAAGCTCATATGAAGTTTTACTACTTGATGCAAGATAATTTGTAGCATCAATAAAAACCTCGTCAATCGAATAAACATGGATATCCTCTTTAGCAATATATCTTAAATATATTCCATAAATTTTTGAGCTTATCGCTATATAATGAGCCATTCTAGGTCTTGCAATAACATATGCTAATTTAAGATTAGGATTTTGCTTAAGCTCATCCATATGAAAAGATCTATTAGTAAAGCGATGATTAAACGCTTTTTCTCTTCTTTCTTTATTAATTTCCTTTACCTTTTGTTTAACCTCAAAAAGTCTTGGCCTTGAAGGAATTCCCGCCGCCTTCAAGCTTGGTGTCACCGCAAGACAAATAGTTTTGTCCGTTCTTTGGGCATCAGCTACAACTAAATTATCCAACATAGGATCTAAATTTCTATCAACACATTCAACTGAGGCATAAAATGACTTTAAATCTATACAAATATAAGTTCTTTTCATTTAATATACCTCCTCTTTATTTATATTATGTGAAAAAACTTATTCAATAATCATAAAGCTAAAGAATAAGTTTAATAATTAATATTAATTTTTCCTAAAAATATTTATTCTTTTTAAGCCTTCCTTAAAACGTGAAGTTTCTTGCTCAAGCTTCTCACGTTGATGAAGAATTCGCTCTTTTCTTTTTTCTTCTCTTGATAATCTTTCGTCTTCTAAATATTTATTTGCAATATCTTCTACATTTTTTCTTTGCTTAAGCTCTTCTTTTGATAAAGAAGGCTTTATAACCTCATTATCTTCAGGATCACTTAGGCCTGCTTTTTCATTAATAAAGCCTAATATTGAGCCTTTAATACCATCATTTGCAATTCTTTCACCTTTATTTATATATTCACTGATTTTACTTTCCTCATAATCCATTTTGATTGATGTTATAAATAAATCAATATATTTTGAGACGAAATGAGAAATAATACTTACAGCAATTTGAATACCTAATGATACTAAAGAAACAATATTAATAATTCTTTCAAAATCAGAAATAGGATCCTTATACATTTCAACAAAAGCCACAACAATTGTAAATATACGAATCATATATTTTATTACGGTAACAATTCTTTTAACAAGTGGTTTCACTCTTTTTTTATAATATTTATTATCTGATACAAGTCCAATAACATAGAATATAAAATATATTATACTTACTGCACTAAGGCAAGAATAAATAATTAAATATAAAAAGCTATTTACATTATTATAAATTAAATAAGCGTAATAAAACAAGAAAAAGATTTGAAGAATAGTTTCAACAATTCTTTCCGTTAAAACAACATCATGCTTAAGTTTTTTTAATACTCCATACGTATTATCATAATAAACAAAATCTTTCTTTTCCACCATAACACCCCATCTTTATTATACAATTAAGAACTTTAGCTTTAAAGAAAAAATTATATATTATATAATGAATTAATATCAATACATTCATAGTCACAATCATCATAACCAGATGTACTAATAAATGCATATTTAATGTTTAGATTTGTCTTTATATTATTTATTTGTTCGATTTCTTTTTTCATTTCACTCAATGTTAATTTATTTTTATAATATTTTACCTCTATAATTTTTAAGTAATCATTAAATTCTAATGCAACATCAAACACGCCATTTTTCTTATTTTTGGCATCATCATAATAATATGTTCCAATATTCTTTATCCCTTTTAGCTTACCATTTATACTTAAAATAGAGTAATAACTTCTTACAATTTCTTCAAATCTATGTGATATAAAAGTAATTAATGATTCCTTTACATAAGCTTCATAAAAATTATTAATACCTAGAGTCACAATTAATGAATTTTTTCCATAAACATATGTATAAAAAAATCTTAAAACATTATCATTAAGTTCATAATAAGCTTTTTTATCATCATTCAATTTATTAACTGGATAAGTTTTTTTAAGTAATTTTATTTCTACTAAAGATTTTAAGGATTTGGCAATCTTGCCTGTCTTTTCTACATCGACATGACTTTCAATTTCTGAATATCTTTTTTTGCCATTAGCAATAAAAGCTAGAATTTTTTTTGCTTGCAAACTATTAATGGCGTCCGAAATCAATAATGAATCTGCATAATTATATACAAGACTATGTTCATCTAATAATAACTTTTTTATATTATTTTCAAAAGAATCTTTATTATCAATATATGAATTTATATATGGACTCCCACCAAATATAGAATAAAAAGCTATTTTATCCATTATTGATTTATTTTCATAAAATGAACTAGTTTCTATATAATTCAATTCTTCTATGCATATTTTTTTAGTAAATCTTCCAAACAAAGGATTTCCTTCTGTTAAAAGCTCATTCATCATACTAATTTCAGAACCACATATAATAAAATTCAAATTACTAGAATAATTATCAAAAACATCTTGGAAAACACTATCAACCATGTTTTTATTATTGGTTTTCTTTAAATATGGATATTCATCAAAAATAAAAGTATATTTTATATTCAAACTATTAATATATTCAAATACCTGTTGGAATGTATCAAAAGAGACATATGATGGTATAGCTACTACTTTATTTAATACTATTCGTAATAATTTTAAATTTTCTTTTAACGTATCTTGAATACACTCAAAGTATATAAAATTTTTTCCCCCTTCCATTAGCTTCTTAATTAAAGTGGTTTTGCCAACTCTTCTTTTGCCAAATATTAGAATTTTTTTTGATATGCCTTCTAACTCATTATTGATTTCTTTTAATTCTTTTTCTCTATGAAAAAACATAATATTCCTCCATTATACTGAATTATTTTTCAGTGACTTTTTTTTCAGTATTATTTTAGCATTTAAAAAGAATAATTTCAAGACTATTATAAAAATACCATTAAGTATTCTAAATATCAATTGAAAATTCATCACGATTTAAATCTTTAAAATGAATATTTTTTTATAAGAGGTAAAAAGCGACTGTAAAATCTACTTTTCACAGTTACTTCCATTTAGTTTGTATTACATTTTCATTTAGCTTCTAATATTATTTCATCAAAGTCAATAGTAATGGAACTTTTAATAATTTTTATTATAATGTTATTATCATCATATTTAATATTCCCTGTCATAATAATATTATCTCTAGATCTTTCAGAACTAAAATATTTAAAACAATCTTCTTCACTCTCTAAATCAAATCCTATATCTCCTTTATTATAAAATTCAATTCTTTCCATAGAATATCTCCATAAAACCAAAACTTCCAATTCACCACTATCTATAGTAATATAGCCACTACTATAACATGAAGCGTATAATTTGTTTAATTCTATTCCATATTCATCATTATATATAGACAATCACTATTGTCTAACATCTTTTCTATTTTTCTAGAATCAATTCCTGTGCATGAAATCAAAAACCATATAAAAATTATTATTAAAAATAATTTTTTTCTCATAATGAAGACCTCCCAAAATCATTAAAGGTTTTCTATTTCTACTATTTAACCACTTTTTTAAATCGTTTATATATTTTCTATAATTAGTATCACCTGATATGATTTTACTATTAATTACACCTTTTATAGTGTTTTGATGTTTAATTACACCTTTTGTGACATTTTTTGCTTTATTTTAATATTAAAAAAGAAAATGTTTCAAATTAATATAAAAATACCATTAAGCATTCAAAAATTTTAATAAATCAAAGCTTAATGGTACTAATTAATTTTATTTTCAATATAAAATACTATTTATTTAACTAACTTATCCTTAACATTTCTTACTTGCTTACTTAATAAATATACTTCATATCCAGCACCTAAAATAATGAAAAATATTGTCATTATAAAATCACGAATAACACCTTCTCTAAAGCCCTCGACATTATCAAGTGCATAGCTAAATGCTTTAAATGATGTATAATCATATCCCGCATTAATGGCATAAGCCTTTGATGCAAGTAAATATATAATTAATAAAATTCCAACTAAACATACAATCATTGTTCCTGTAACAATAAAAACCATATTTCTATTAACTTTTCCACCAAATTTTTTATAGAAATAAGCGCCAAGTGTTATTCCAACTAAAGCAGGTATGGCTGAAATAAAGCCCATCAAATACAATATAAATGATAATATAGCTGCTATTGCACCTCCAAGTAAAGCACCTCCAAAGCCTTGTAAATAATTATTAGGTTGATTATCATAAGCTTCATTTCGTTTTAAAATTTCTTCATTAATTCTATCCTTGCAATCTTGATCAAGACCAATAATAAAACCACTATCATTTACTTGAAGCTTATTTAAATCATTTAATTTAGAGCCACAAACTGGACAGTAATTAGCATTTAAGCCATCATAACCTTTGATATAGTTAATAATAATATCGAGCTTTGACTTCAAATTTTTGGCCATCGCACCAGCAGTCACATCTGTTACACAAACTAATAATCCGTAACATGTCCGAGTAAAATTACAATATTTAATTTTAGCATTTTTTAAAGTAGTAAAAAAACTATCCCACTTTTCTTCGGCAATAAATGTTGAAATTTGAATTGTTAATGGTAATCTACTCATCAAATTATAACTAATATTAACCTCAAATCCTTCATAAATGCCATAAGCATTATTTCCTGTCACATTAAAGCCTAACTGGCTTATTGTATTTTCTATTTTCTTATTCATTTTGCTCTCCTTAATATTCCTAGCTACATTATATCTTTTTTTAAAATTAAAAGCAATAACTAATCCAAAATCAACTTAACTCAAAAAAAGATACCAACTATAAATTGATATCTTATTTAAAATTATTTTTATTACTAATTTACTTTATATATTCATACGCAAGACGGGGTGTATTATCACTTGTAATAATATTTCCACAATATTTAAAGCCAGCTTTTAAAATAGAATGCTGCATCACCTTATTATTTTCATGGGTATCAATTCTTAAATGATTGTAGATTTCTTTTGAAAAGTCAATGCCTTCCTTAAATACTCCCATTTTTCTACCATTTGATGCAATTCTATGAATTGTTGCGTATAAAGTATCATCTAACCATTTTCCATCATATATTTTTTGATATGTTGGATCTTTACCATATATTAGTGCAAATACACCATAAAGCCCCTCATCATCATATAAAACATAAGAGATTCCTTTTTTAATATCTTCTTCAATTAAAGATTGAGCTGGATGTATATTTCCCCACTGAGTACTATTTCCATTCTTTTTCATATATTCTCTTGCATAATGATAAATATTTAAAATATCTTCTAAATCCTCTAGTTTAGCCTTTCTAATCATTTTATTCACCTTTTTTTATTACTTTGGCTTTTAATTTTTGAAGCTTAGAAATAGCCTTATCAAGCTGGCGCTGTGCTTCATCATACTCTTTAATATAACTATCTAAAATACTACCAACATTCTTTTTAGCAACATCAAGCTCATTTTTCAGCTTATTTAAAAGCTCATGCTCAATATTTAAAGATACTTCTCCTTCATATTCTTTATCATGACCTAAAAGTTCCTCTTCTAAGCCATTAATTTTATTATTTAAAAGTTCATATGAAGAAATAAAAGTATCAATCATATTATGAAGTCCTTCAACCTTATGACCTAATGTATCTGTAAGGCTTGCCATTCCTTCTTTATATTGACTAATAAAAAGACGATATTTTTTGATTAAATCATTATATTCAAAAATTTCTTGATTTAATTTTTCATTTTTCTCATCAATATAATTATCTAAATGCTCTAAGCTTAAAGCTTCTTTAACATCAATCATTATTTAATCACCTCAATTTTCATACCTTTAATTTTATCTTCTAAAGTTTTAGTTTTACGGTCAAAATAACCGGTTGATGTAATAGCTATAATATCATCATTATCTAATAAATTAGCATTATTCCTAATAATATTACTAATTTCTAAATCCGTATAATAAATATCCTTACCCTCTCTTATATCCATCATATGGAGCATATTTGTATTATCAAGTACAATATAAATAATTCTTGCTAAATCAATTCTATTTTTAGCTTTATATAAATTAGCATGATCAATCAAGTCTTGAGTATTATTTTTATCATTATTATATTGATTAATTTTTCTAACTACGTCACTTAAAGAATAATAATCTTCACCTGAATAAAAGGTAAGATTGTCAGTAGTACCATCAAAATCCAAGTTCTTAAATGATTCTAAAGCTCTAAAATAATAATTTACCTTATCACTTATCATTTCATCCAAAAATAAATCAACATCAGTATCTAATAAAGGAGCGATTAATTTCTTTAAAGCATTAATCGTATTAGGCCCAAGCTTGGTATCGTCTTCAATTTGTAAAAAGTTAGTTCTACATCTTGTAATACCAACATAAAGCTGGTTATAAAAAATTCTTCCAGCTCTTGAATATGAAAAATCATCACTAAAAATACGTTCATATTCATTTGCCTTACTTGTACAAAGCTTATAAACCACTACAAAATCATTTTCGCGACCCTTAGCCTCAGAAACAGTAAAAACCTTATCTTCTTTACACTTATATTCATCTATCAATTCTTTTTTAGAGGTCTCATCTGCTACAATATACATAGTATTTTCAATATTTTTAGCTGCTGATATTTGCTTAAGCATTTTACGACCAATACTCAAATTTAAAACTAAGTTACCATTGGTTTCAAAGGCTGAATCCTTATTACTCTTAAGGGGAAGATAACTACCTTGGTCTTCCGTACCAAATAATTCCTTTCCTTTATTTCTTAAAGCTTCAAGCTCCTTACAAATTGCAGCTGAATAGCGATAGGTTGATGATAATACTTGCTTCTTATAGTCTGAAACACCATTTATCATATAAAGCGTCTCTATGCTTTCAAGCTGAATGAAGGTTGGATTTATTGTTTGTTCAAAGTCACCAAAAAGGTGAATAACACCATGCTCCTCATCATTATAATTCAATCTTAAAAGTGTATGAATTTGTCTTTCTGTCATATCCTGAAATTCATCTACAATTATCTTTTTATAAATACCTTTTTTCAAAATAGTATCTAAATTTTGAATCACAAAATAAGCTAGATCATTATCATCATATAATTTGCTTTCATCCATATAGGCCTCGAAGGCCTTTGACATCTCATAAAGAATAATTGCTTCATCATCAAAGTCATCTCTTACTTTTCCCCGATATCCTTCAATTAATCTCGCTTCTCTTAAAAATAAGGGGTAATAATCTAGGCATTTTTTATCTTCTCTAACAGGGCTTGCAAAATCATAATAGCGATTAAAGGCCTCATAAAGTTTTTCCTCTTCCTTTAATTCCTCAATCTGATTAAAAAGCTTTGTATATCTTTTTTGTGCTACTAAATACCAATCGTGAAAGGAAGCTAGTGAGGGCTCATCTGTACTTTCAACATAATCATCAAGTAAATCATTTAAGGATTCAGCTTGAGTAGGGCTTAGCTTATATGTATCGGCTAAAAAGCTTTGTGTTTCTTTATCATTTACTTTATTAATAATTTTTCCTTTATATATCCCTCTAAAAAACAAATAAGGATAGTCAATACCATATTTAGTTATAATATTTTCAAGCTTAGGAAGATAATTCTTACTTAAACCTATATAACCATTATTTTTCCAATTAATAAAGGTATTTAAATTAACAATATTATTTTCAAGTAAATCATCTAAGCTTTGTTTCTTTTGAACTTGCTTAGTATATTTACCATTATAAATGGTATATCCTGGAATTAAAATTTCTGCATCACATAAAACATCTAATAAAAAATCCTTAGTTGTCAAAACATTTTTACCAACTCTTGCTTTTGAATCATTAAAAAGAATATCAATTTCATAAGAAACATAATCACAAAGCTTTTCCGAATAGGTAATAAATACCTCTTCTTTTTGACTAAAACTTGATGATGCTTCAAGTGGCAAATTATTCAAATAGCTATGAATTGCAACATCCGTTTTTCCTGTACCAGCTGCACCCAATACAATATTATAGCCCTCTTCACTTGCAATTCTTTTTTGGGTATCATTAGGTATATATTCTCTTTTCCATTCATGAATAGCATCTAAGTTTTGGCGAATATTTTTAAAGTCAATATTAGATTCATAAGGTACTAAATAAAGCATTTTATATTCATCACTTCCAAAGTGATGCTTATTTTGAACAAAATATAAATCATAAATATCACTATATGAATATGACTTTAAGCCGCTATAAATATTATCATAATTTTTAATTTCTTTACTTTTAGCTAGATAGCTATCAAGTTCATCATCAGGTGATGTTTTAAGAAATTCCATAAAACGGTTAATACTTTTAAGTACATTACGATTAAATTCTTTTGTAAAGGCGCCAACTAATAAGGGATCATTTTCAAGACCATCCTCAACATGCTCAGTTCTTAAACGTATATTATCATATAAATCCTTAAAAAGGTAAATTTTTCTACTTTTCATATAGCCTCCTAAATCAATTAAAAAGGTTTAACATTTAACAAATGTTTATTGAATTATAGCATTTTTACTTTATAATGTCCAATTTTAAAAAAAACATTTACTTTATATAAAAATCTTCCAAATGACAGATTTATTATTTTATTTTTATACTTACACTTACTTTATTTACTAGATAAAAAACGTATTCTTTAGAATCAATAATTGCTTGAATTTTAGAAATTCTATCAGGTAAGCTAAAATAAATCAATTATACTAAAATAATAAAACTCCCTTATTTTAAGGAAGTCAAAATAATATAAAAATTAGATTAATTTCTATACACCAGAATAAGATGAAAAGCCACCATCAATTGGGATACAAACGCCAGTTACAAAGGACGAAGCCTCACTTGATACTAAAAACAATGTTGCACCAAGAAGATCATCAACAACTCCAAATTTAGACATTGGAGTAGATGATAAAATATGCTCAGTTCTTGCAGTAGGCGTTCCATCATCATTATATAATAGCTTTTCATTTTGCTTTGTCACAAAGAAGCCTGGAGCAATTGCATTACAACGAATTCCAACATGTGAAAAATGAACAGCTAGCCATTGCGTAAAATTAGAAATGGCAGCTTTAGCACCACTATATGCAGGAATTTTTGTAAGTGGAGTATAGGCATTCATTGATGATATATTTAAAATTGAACAATCTTTACGTCCTATCATGTCACACGCAAAAATTTGCGTTGGAAGTAGGGTGCCAATAAAATTTAGATTAAATACAAACTCAACGCCTGCCTCATCTAGATCAAAGAAGGTTTTAATTCCTTTTTTTTCATCACCAAGCTCTGCATATTCATTATCAGTTGTTGCACGAGGATTATTTCCCCCGGCACCATTAATTAAAATATCACACTTACCTAAATCTTTTAAAATTTCATTATGACATTTTTCTAATGATTCTTTTTTAAGCACATTAGCCTCATAAGCATAGGCAATACCGCCTTCTTCTCTAATTTCTTTAGCAAATACCTCAGCCGCATCCTTATTTAAATCAAGAAGGGCTACCTTAGCACCACACGTAGCAAGGCTGCGAGCTAAGTGTGAACAAATTACTCCACCTGCTCCTGTTACAACGCAAACCTTATTTTCTAAATTAATTTTAAAAGGTAGTTTCATTTTATTTTTCCTCCATTCTATCTAAGGCTTCCCAGATGCCTGTTATATACATAGAACCTAAAGCTCTATCATATAGACCATAGCCAGGCTTAGCCTTCTCATCCCAAATCATTCTTCCATGATCTGGTCTTA
>OIGD01000912.1_pt1 | contig 31083 bp, 25 predicted proteins | sample 1582211 | NCBI WGS metagenome assembly OIGD01 (sample SAMN04414078, study PRJEB24778) | human gut metagenome | material: faecal | host: Homo sapiens
CAACGAGCGCCTGCGTACTGCGGCCGCCGAGCGCGGCCAGCAACTGAACGTCACGTCGGCCGACCGCGACATCGAGATGATGGCCAAGACCCTGCAGCGGGGCAGCATCCCCTCTCCCCTTGACGGCGTGCTGACTTTCATCGTAACCGACCTCGGCACACGCATCGGCGCCGGCGAGCGTGTGGCGGTGGTGTCCGACCTCAGCAGTTTCAAGGTGATGGGCGAGGTGCCCGAGGCCAGCAGCAGCAAGGTCGATGTAGGCTCTACGGTCAACGTGCGCGTCAACGGCGCTCAGCTCACCGGCACAGTCACCAACATAACGCCACAGGCGAAGCAGGGGATAGTGTCGTTCGTGGTCAGGCTGGACAATCCCCGCGACAAGCACCTGCGCTCAGGCGGCCGCGCCGAAATGTACATCTCGTACGGATACAAGGACAAGGTGCTGCGTGTGCCTAACGGATCGTTCTTCAAGGGGGAAGGAGAATACAACGTCTTCGTGATGGACGGCGACAACAGGTTGGTGAAACGCCGCATCAAGACCGGCGATTCCAACCGCGAATACGTCGAAGTGCTCGAGGGTCTCAGGCCGGGCGACCGGATAGTGATCAACGACCTTGAAAAATACAAAAACAAATCTAAACTGAAAATCAAGAAATAACCTCCACCTCTCTCCCCATTTATCTTAACTTTTTAAACTATCAAGAACATGCCTATAATATCCTTAAGCGGTATCGAGAAGGTCTACCGCACCAAAGAAATAGAGACCACCGCCCTTGAGAACGTGAACCTCGACGTGAACCAGGGAGAGTTCGTAAGCATCATGGGCCCCAGCGGCTGCGGCAAGTCGACGCTGCTGAACATCATCGGTCTTCTTGACAAGCCCACCAAAGGCACCGTCTCCCTGTTAGGTCAGTCCTGCGACGGCCTCACCGACCGCCAGCTGTCGCATTTCCGCAACGCCAATCTCGGCTTTGTGTTCCAGAGCTTCCACCTCATTCCGTCGCTCGACGTGGCGGCCAACGTGGAACTGCCGCTGATATACCGCAGCGGACTGAGCGCCAAGCAGCGCAAGGAGCGTGTGGAACAGGTGCTGGAGCGTCTGGAGATGACGCACCGCATCCACCACCTTCCCTCGCAGCTCAGCGGCGGCCAGTGCCAGCGCGTGGCCATAGCCCGCGCCATTGTGGGACAACCGCAGATAGTCCTGGCCGACGAGCCGACCGGAAACCTGGACAGCAAGATGGGCGCCGAGGTGATGGGGCTGCTGCACCGTCTCAACAAAGAGGACGGTACCACTATCGTAATGGTGACGCACAACGAGGCCCAGGCAATGGAGACCGACCGCATAATCCGCTTCTTCGACGGCCGAATAATAGGGTGACTCTTTAAACTCTTTAAACTTATTAGAGACTATGAAACAGAAAATACGTCAGATAATATACGACATGCGGCGTCAGCCACTGATCAGCGGCGTCACGTTCATCGCCACGGTCATGTCGGTGTTCCTGTTCATGATCGTAGCCATCACCTCGCGCGTCAAGACAGTGCCTTTCGCACCCGAAAGCTGCCGCGACCGCCTCATGGTGGGCAGATACATAAATATCAAAGAGCCGAACGGCAACGGTGACAGCTCCGGCGGCGCAAGCTACCATACCATAAAGCTTCTGTATGACGGACTCGACGGAGTGGAACAGACCTCGTTCATGTCACAGGACAGCTACAACGTTCCGGTACACGGCACCGAGAACGAGACATTTCAGGCCACCGCCCGCACTGTGGATGCCGCATTCTTCAAGATTTTCGACCATGAGCTGATTGCAGGTCGCTACTTCACGGCCGCCGAGTCGGCTGCAGATCTGCCGGTAGTGGTGATCAGCGAGAGCACCGCCCGCAAGGCATTCGGCAAAGCAGACGCCACAGGTATGCCCATAACCTTAAACCACAAGAAATATACGGTGATCGGTGTTGTCAAAGACAGTTCGGCACTTGCCACCACTGCCCACGGCGACGTGTTCTTCACTTTCGGGACTCCGGCCACGCCGGCACAGTCGGATGACATCTGGTCCATTTATTTCGGGGGCGTCTCAGCCGCGCTCTTGGTAAAGGATGGCGTGGATTTCCAAAGCATACGCGACCAGGTCAAGGCCCGGTATGCCAATCTCGACACCGAGCTGAAACCGCAGGGATGGGAAACCGTATATCATGAGTCGCCTTACGACCAGGAGGTACTGGCCATGAACATCGTAGGCAGCAACGTCACCCCCGACACCTCGGGCGAACGGAAGATGCGTTACGTGCTGTATGCCATCCTGCTGATAGTCCCGGCCATCAACCTCAGCAACCTGCTGCACAGCCGCATGCACAAGCGCATCACTGAGATAGGCGTACGCCGTGCGTTCGGATGCACCCGCTCGCGCATCATCACCGACATAATCTGGGAAAACTTTCTCATCACCCTGGTTGGAGGCTTAGTGGGCGTGGCCTTAGGCGTGGTCTTCGCCATGACTTACAGCGGACTGTACGAGAACATGCGGACATTCGGCACCGAAGTCACTCCGGCCATCAGCTCGGTGTTGAACTGGGGCACGATCCTGATCGCCGTGGCCGTCTGCTTTATCCTCAACATCATCAGCGCCTCGATTCCGGCATGGCAGGCATCGCGCCTCAATCCGGTAGAAGCCATCAACAATAAATAAAAACTATGAAACGTAAACTCTTGACACAGATGCTCCGCGAGTGGAAAGCAAACGTATGGCTTATTCTGGAGCTGGTGATAGTGGTTCTGATACTTCAGTACCTCCTCGGAACATTGTACGCATTGTACAGGCAGCACAGTTATGCCGGCGGTCAGAAACTTGAAGACGTATATTTTGCCGATTTCGGTATTCTTCAAAAGGATAGCGAAGGATACGTGGAATGGGACAGCATTCATACCTGGCAGTCGGACCTGGACCTGCTGATGACGCAACTGCGGGGCAATCAGTATGTGGAAGTGGCGGCAGTCGGTGGATTCAACTCGTTGCCCTACAACTATAACTTTATGGGCAACCGATATTATTTCAAGACTCCCGACGGCAAAAAGAGTCATGAATTCACCGTGAATGTGCGCAATATGTCGCCCGAAATGATGGAAGTGCTGCAGATGCACGGACTGAAGGGCGAGACACCCAAGCAACTGGCCGACATACTGCGCAAGGGCGAGATCGTGCTCGGAGAAACCGAAGAGCCGGAAGATCCCGACGAACCCAAGGCTCTTGACGCGGTGGGCCGCGAGGTCTTCAGCGTAAACGATTCTTTGGCCTCTCAACGTGTCGGTGCAGCAACTACAGGCATGCGACGCAACGATTACGAAAGCCTATGGCACAAAACCGTCTATGCGACCCTTGAACCGGAACAGGCGTCTATGATCGCGGTTCGGGTCAAGCCCGGAACCGGAAACAGATTCCTGGAGTCACTCACCGACAAGGACCGTCAGGCAGGCAATGTCTATCTTTCCAATATGGAGTCTGTCAGCGACATGCGTGACAGGGCGCATCTGGACATCAACCAGGCCATCCGTAATTTCGTGATCTGCTCGCTGTTCATAATGCTGGTGATATTCTTAGGCTTCTTGGGCACATTCTGGTTCCGCACGCAGCAGCGCGTGTCGGAGATAGCCATACGCAAGGTGAACGGCGCCACCAACGGCGACATCTACGCCCGCTTCTTCAGCGAGGGCCTGATCATGCTGGCCATGGCTGCAGTCATAAGCGTTCCGCTCGCGTTCTGGCTGTTCAGGGAGGAATCGCTCAGGGCTACCTTAAGCCTGATTGAACTGGACAACACGATGTTGGCCGGAGGTGCCATAGCCACGATCCTGATCTTAGGCATTACCATCGTATGCAGCATCTATGCGCCGGCGCGCCGCGCCACCCGCATCGACCCTGCGGCGGCTCTCAAAGACATGTAAGATGCAGTCACATAAGTTTTTCATACCTATAATTGCAGGAATGCTTGCGCTCGTCCCCTGCCCCGCCAGGGGTGAGCGCGAGCTTACCCTGACGCTCGACGACGCCATAGCCATGGCGCGCGTGCAGAGCGTGGACGCGGCCGTGGCCCTGGACGAGCTGAAGACCGCCTACTGGCAGTGGCGCAGCTACCGCGCCGACCGGCTGCCTGAAATATCGATCGGAGGGAAACTCCCGTCGTACAACGACCGTTACACGTCGTATATGAACGAAGCGGGTGAGTACAGTTTCGTGCGCACCCATAACCTCGACGCCTCGGCTACCCTCTCCATAAACCAGAACATACCCTTCACAGGCGGTAAGATCAGCCTCAGCACCTCGCTGGACTATATGCGGCAATTCGAGGACGGCGGTTCCGACCGGTTCCTGACCGTGCCCGTGGCGCTGACCCTGCAGCAGCCGGTGTTCGGCGTCAATACCTTCAAGTGGGACAACCGCATAGAGCCGGTCCGCTTCTCCGAAGCCAAGGCGGCGTTTCTGAGCGCTACGGAAAACGTTGCGCTGGCCACCGTCAACCATTTCTTTACGTTGGTGATGAGCCGCGAGAATGTGGCCATAGCGGAACAGAACCTTGACAACGCCAACAAGCTGTACAGCGTGGCTGTGGAGAAGCGCAAGATGGGGCAGATCAGCGAGAACGACCTGCGACAGATGGAGCTGAACGTGCTGGACGCTCAGTCGGACCTGACCGACTGCAAGAGCACGCTGAAAAGCGATATGTTCACGCTCCGCTCTTTCCTGGACCTTGGCGAGGACGTGGAGATAGTTCCCGTCGTACCCGACAAGGTGCCGGAAGCAGATGTCACTTACGACGATGCGCTGACACGGGCATTAGACAACAATAAGTTCGCGCAAAACATACGGCGCCGTCAGCTTGAGGCCGACTACGAGGTGGCCAAGGCCAAGGGTGACATGCGCCAGATCAATCTGTATGCGCAGGTGGGCATCACGGGCACTGACCGCCGGTTTACGGATGCTTACTCCCGGGTACGAAGCAACCAGCTGATAGAGATTGGTTTCGAGATTCCGTTGCTGGACTGGGGCAAGCGGCTTGGCAAGGTGAAGGTGGCCGAGAGCAACCGGCGCGTCACCGAAAGCCGCCTGCGCCAGGAATCGCTCGACTTCCACCAGCAACTGTTCGTATTGGTGGAGCGATTCGGCAACCAGCAGCAACAGCTGTCCATCGCAACGAAGGCCAACGAGATAGCCGACCAGCGCTACCGCACCAATTTCGAGACTTTCCTTATAGGCAAGATCTCCACCCTGGACCTCAACGACTCGCAGTCCAAGAAGGACGAGAGCAAACGACGCTACATCAACGAACTGTACAAGTTCTGGAACTACTGGTACCAGCTCCGGTCGCTCACGCTCTACGACTATGAACACGGCGGCGACATAAATGCCGATATCGACAAGCTCTGCAAGATGTAGACGCATATTTTCTGAGACCGGAAATGATTTCTCTTAATTTTTTACTATTTTTGCATTATGATACTGATAGTAGACGATGACAATGCCGTGAGGACTTCCATATCCCTTGCGCTGAAACGCGCCGGCTATGATCCGTTGCCTGTCAGTACGGAGGCGGACGCGTTGACGGCGGTGCGCGACGAACGCGTGCAGCTGACCATCCTGGACATGAACCTGACGCTGACCACGACCGGCCGGCAGGGCATCGAGATTCTGCGCAAATTCCGCATACTCCGTCCCGACATGCCGGTGATCATGCTGACGGCCTGGGGCACGATTCCGCTGACGGTCGAGGCTCTGAATTATGGAGCGGTTGACTTCATGACCAAACCCTGGAGCAACGAGGACCTCATTTCCAAGGTTAGGAAAGGATTGGAACGCAGCGAAACGGAACGCAAGGCCCGGGACCATACCGAAACGCTGGACGAAATGGAGCGGGAGGCGATTCTCGCGGCTCTGAGACGCTGCGACGGCAATATGTCGGATGCGGCCAAACAGCTCGGCATCACCCGCCAGTCGCTGTATCGCCGGCTGGAGAAATATAAATTGTAAAGTTTAAAAAGTTTAGAGAGTTTAAAAAGTTTAGATAAATGTGAGGCGGATTATCAATGTGGTATAAGATATATACGGTTCTGATTGTGTTGCTGGTGATAGCCACGGCGATAGGCGCGTTGTGCGGTATTAAATGGCCTTGGATTGCCGGCGGTTGCGCGGCGATTCTGATGGCACTTGCGTTGCTGTACCGTTCAGTCAGCAAGCCCCTTCGGGCCGTAGAGAGCGGTATGTACCTGCTCAGAGACCAGGACTTCAGCAGCCGTCTGCGACTTACCGGGCAACCCGATGCCGACCGGGTGGTGAATCTGTACAACCGCCTCATCGAGTCCATGAAAGCCGAACGGCTGAAGACTCAGGAACAGAACCGTTTCCTCAGCCTTGTGGTGGACGCCTCCCCTCTCGGCATAGCGATATGCGATTTCGACGGCAACATCACGGAAACAAACCGCGCGTGGAACGCCATGCAGTCGCCGGCCATGACCAAGGCCATCGAATCTGTGGCCGACGGCGAGACTCAGACCGTGCGTCTGGCCGACGCCCTGATAGTACGCATCTCCCGGCTTTGGTTCATGGACTCGGGATTCAAGCGCCGGTTCATCTTAGTGGAACGCCTCACAGACGAGATTGCCGCGGCCGAGAAACAGATGTTCAACAAGATAGTGCGCACCATCGGCCATGAGGTCAACAACACGTTAGGCAGCGTCATTTCTGTGCTCGACTCTCTCGGCGAGATGCATCAGGACGATCCTTTCGCGGCCGACGCCATAACGAGCAGCACCCGTAGCTGCACCAACTTAGTCAATTTCGTACGAGGATACGCCGACATCGTCAAGCTGCCGCCCGTAACCCCCGAACCGGTGCGCCTGAATGAATGGATGGCCGGGATACTCCCGACTCTCAAGGCCCTTGCGCCCGATAACGTGACGGTAACGTTCACTCCTGACGCATCATGCGCCGAATCATATATCGATCCGATGCTGATGGAGCGCGTCATGCTCAACATAGTGCGCAACGCCGCCGAAAGCATCGGCGACCGTCCCGACGGCCTGATTCAGATTAAGACGGAATTCAATGGCATCAGGGTTGTTGACAACGGCCGCGGCATCAGCGACGAAGCGGCAGAAAAGCTCTTTACCCCCTTCTTCTCCACCAAGCGCCCCGACCGCGGCCTGGGTCTGATGCTGATAGCCGACATCCTCCGCGCCCACCGCGCCCGCTTCTCCCTCGTCACCGCCCCCGACACCCGCCTAACCACCTTCGCCATCGACTTTTGAATTACAACCGTCTGATATTGTATTTCTTGCAGAAATCCCAGAGGTCAGCGAGCGGCATACGGATGCCGTGGAGGCGCGTGCGGCAGGCCCGGATGGAGTTGAAATACATATCCTCCGACTCACACTGCATATAATCCTTGAACTCCCCGGCCTTTTTATTCTTAGTGACTAATTTCAGGAACTGCGGAAGTTTCGCCGGCATTATCCTGCAGCAGTAGCAGGTGCCGTCATACATCGAGACCACTATCAGCTGATGCGTTTTTGAGCCCGGCCCTTCGGTAACACGCATCTTGCCGCGGACCGTTATGTTCAGTTCTCCGGGAAACGCCGCATTGATACGCCGCATATAATCCCTGAATGCGCGGCCGTGGGCGCTTGTGTCGTGTATCCCGTTTTGAATTATATACTGGTGTATCATCTCGTGCACCAGAGTCTCGTCGACCTCGCGCACGGACATATCCTGCAATTTCCGATAAAGTATGATCCTGTCGTAAAAGCGGCCGTTCACTCCATCGGCCATCCTCAGCCTTGTCTTCGAAGTTATATATTTCCTATGAAACAGACCCTCGTACGATTTACCCGCCTTCCGCACGGCAAAATCCACTGCCCGGAATCCCCCGGCATCCCATATCCCGGCCTCCGCAATCCTCCCCTTCCAATACGCATGCCTCCCCCTCAGATATTCCGCACTCAGTTCCATAAATCTACTCACCTAATCCACCGTTCGTACGCGGCTTTCAAATCAAGATTCATGTTCAGTTCAATAAGGTTTTGTCTTTCAAAGCAATCCCATTATCGAACATAATCTGATTTTCAAGATCCGTTATGATAAATCCTTTGATAGCCGCTGAATGAATGGATTGTACTGTTCATTGCCCTCATTTTTCTACAAATATAGTCATTTTCTCCCCACTACAACATATTTTCTCCCTACTTTTCCTCTTTTTCTACCCACTATGCGATTCAAGGAATCCAAATCGAGGCAGATCGCCGACTCCCGGACGCATTCAAGACGTGGCGGTGATGCTGGAAGATATCGGAACATTTCTGGGACATAATCTTCTTGGATACAAGGATTTTTGACATATTTTTTATACTTTTGTACCATAAACCCAAATTGAATGACTAAAGAGGAACTGCTCAATAGGCTCAACGACATAGAATGGGATGATTTCGAGGTTAAGGAAGCATCCGGCGGCATTCCCAAATCCATGTGGGAAACAGTCAGTGCATTTTCCAATACCGCCGGAGGCTGGATAATTCTCGGAATTAAAGAGACTAAGGTCAAGAGCGTATCTGCATACGAGATTACAGGCGTTGAAAAAGCTGAAAAGATGGAGCAGGACATAATCAGCACCTTGCGCTCGGTTTCAAAATTCAACGTACCCATTCTTGCCACAGCTCAGCTTCTTTATTTTGATTGTAACGCTGTTCTCGCTTTCCATATTCCCGTATCAGCCAACAAGCCGGTATATTTCGGCAATAACCTGAATAACACATTTGTCCGTATCGGTAGCGGAGACCAACGCGCCACTGACATTGAGATTGATATACTGATGCGTGAAAAGACCTTCGGTATGAAGTCGGAAATGGAAGTTGAGGGAACGGCATTTAACGATTTGAATACCCAGTCGCTCCAGACATATCGGCGCCGTATCAAGGACTATAATCCCGATTTCAGATATAACGATCTCGATGATGAGCAATTTTGCCTTAGGACCGGCATAATCAGCCGTGGGAAGCTGACTTATGGAGGCCTGCTGATGCTTGGCAAGGGAGAGATAGTACAGAAATTCGTACCTCATTTTTGGATTGACTACATCGAGATTCCCGGCACGACATATTCTGATGCAGATTGTCGCTACACTTACCGTATGCCGGAACAGGAAAATATATGGGAATATTTCAAAGTGCTTCTGCAACGGCTTCGTCTGTATGTAGACAATCCCTTTATGGCCGGTCCTGACGGTTTTTCACCCGAGGACAATTCCCAGCTGTACTGCCTCAGAGAGGGTCTGGTTAATCTTCTTGCACATGCCGACTATTTTAGTCCAATGCATTCAACAATAAGAGTGTTTAATGACAGAATCGAATTCCAGAATCCCGGTAGATTTGCCGTGCGTATATCCGATAAGCCGGGTAAGGTAAAGTCCGTGCCCCGTAACCCCAACATCATTGCTCTATTTCGTTTCGCACGACAAGGTGAAAACGCAGGATATGGCATTGACAAAATTATGCGGTGGCCTAAACTGACCGGTCTTGAAGTCGATTTTGACAGCGACATTACTTCTTCAACAGTGACTTATCCTTTACCGGTATTCAAAAGTGGTCAGATAAACAGTGCCAAAAGAGGTCAGATAAACATCAATCATTTAAGTCAAAATGTTGATATGATGCAAGATGGCATTGATATCTACAACTCGAAAAGTGGTCAGATAAATGTCCCCAATAGTGGTCAGAATACCAATATGCCGAAAGGATATAAATCCGGGGATGAGTCAAGAGCTAAAATCGTGGAGGCAATGAGAAATAATCCGGAAATATCACGTAAAGATTTATCAAATTTACTTGGCATTTCCCCCTCTGCAATTCAGCGACATATTGAATTCTTGAAAGAGGCTGGAATCATTATCCGTCTTGGCAGTGATCGGAAAGGATTGTGGAAAGTGCTGAATTAATCTCAAATTTCAGCAACCAAAGTTACAGTATCGGGGAAACGAGGCGGATCACAGATTCCCAGGCGCGCTGCAGGGCGGGGCGGCGGTGCCAGGCGGCGTAGCTGAGGCGGGTGCACGAGCCCATGTCGCGGAAGAAGATGTCGCGCATCTCGCGGTTCAGGTCCTTGTCGTAGATCAGCAGGTTACATTCAAAGTTATTCTCGAAGCTGCGGAAATCAAAGTTTGTCGAACCGGTGGTCACCAGGCTGTCGTCTATTATCATGGTCTTGGCATGTAGCATCCCGGGGTTGTACAGATACACCTTGATGCCGGCCTTCAGACACTGCGTCACGTACGAGAACGAGGCATACTGCAGCATCCGGCTATCGCCGGAACGCGGTATCATGATGCGCACGTCAATCTTGGACAGCGCGGCGGCCTCCAGGGCCTTCTGCAACGCATCCGTCGGCAGGAAATAGGGCGTCTGTATGTATATCGACTTGCGGGCCAGCGATATGGCCTTAAGGAACACTAACGACAGGTTGTCCCACTGGCTCATGGGCCCGGATGTGACCAACTGCATTCCCACTCCCGAGTGGATGCGCGCCGGTTCCATCTTCGGAAATTCCAACGGGCGCGGCTGCTTCAGATAGTTCCAGTCTACGATGAACGAGAATATCAGCGACTCCACGATGTCGCCCTCCACGCGCAGATGGGTGTCGCGCCAGGGCAACGCACCCCTGTTGCCGGTGTCGTAACGGTCAGCGATATTCATGCCTCCGATATAGCCGACCTTGCCGTCTATTATCACCATCTTGCGGTGGTTGCGCCAGTTCAGGCGGTTGGCTAACTGAGGGAAGTTGACGCGGAAGAACGGATGCGTGTCAACGCCCGCCTTCTCCATGTCGCGCCAGAACGAATTGCTGGACGAGAACGAGCCGATATGGTCGTACATCACCTTTACCTGCACGCCGGCACGCGCCCGTTCCTTGAGTATCTCCGCTATCTCATGGCCAATCCTGTCGTCCATGAAGATGTAATACTGCATGAATATCGACTCGCGGGCATTGCGCAGGTCGTGTTTCAGCGCCTCGAACTTGGCGGCGCCGGAAGTGAATATCCTGGCGCTGTTATTGACGCTGTACACGGCCGAGGCTATGTTGCGCGCCAGTTTCATCAGCGACTTCTCGCCCGGATCCAGCCGTTGCGAGTCCAGGTCTACCGTACGCGTGGTCATGGCCGTGGCCATGCGCCGCTTGTTGTGGCGCGACACCATGCGGCGTCCTCGCAGCGACCGACCGAAGAATATGTAGAACACCAGGCCGACTACCGGCAGGAATATCAGCGCTATCACCCACGACAGCGAACGGATGGGATTGCGGTTCTCCCTGAGAACCACAATGATGGCCGATGCTATCGTAACCACGTACAGCACCATCAGCATCGTATCCAGCCATCCGGGTATCATTCAGACTTTTGCTTTAAGTATTCTTTAGCAGTAAAATCCAGTTCGTCATACCATTCCTGACCGAAGCGTGCCACAAGCGGACCCTTCAGGAACTCGTATGCCCTGACACCGAGCTTGCGGCCTAACTTCTCGGCCGGGCGGCAAATCTTCCACCTGTGCAGGTTCACGGCCGTAAAGCCGTCGTACTCCTTGAGCCGCACGGGATAGAGGCGGCAGCTGATGGGTTTCACGTCATGGTCCAGCGTGCCGGCGCGCAACGCTTTCTCAAGGGCGCACAGACACATACCGTTTGCCTCGCGCGTGGTGAAGGCGCATTCGCAGCCGTTCACGAGCGCCGTGACGCGGTCGCCCTCGCGGTCCAGATAGTCAACGCCGTTCTCCTTAACCTCTCGTACGGCGGCGGGACTCATCATCGGCTCCACTATGTCCAGCACCTCGGCTATACGCTCGCTTTCCTCCTTGGTGACGGGGGCACCCTCGTCGCCGTCAATGCAACAGGCGCCGAGGCACGCGTCAAGATCGCATACGAAGTACCGTTCTATCAGGTCCAGACTTACCAATGTATCTTGTATCTGCAACATACTCATTGTATTATATCCACCCCCACAAGGCGGTCGGCGCGTTCGCCGGGACTCCGCTTCCATACCCTCACCACATATTGGTTGCCGGTCTCCCACTTGTTGCCGTCCAAGTCACGTACCTTGCCATCCGCATCCTTCACCTTATAACGGTAATTGTAGGCTCCCTGTTTCAGGGGCATCTGAAGCAGATAGGCCCCCTCGGCGTCGGAATACGTCATGCGGTTGCGGTCGGTATATAGGCCGTCGGTCATTTCGCCGTCAACATAGACATTGCCGCCGGGTATCTCGTCTGTATCCAGACGGAAATGCACCGTGATATAGTCAGCCCCGATGTTTGAGTCGGTGGCGTTGTATTCGCGCACTATGTAACGGCCATGCTGCGTGCGGTCGTAGGCATACTCCCTGCGGGCCCGCGGCGCGTCGGGCTTGAGCCAGACGTGGAAGTTGGTTCCCTCGTAATGCAGCGAGTCCACTTTCATTCCGGCGAAGCGGTTGGACACCGATTCAAAACGAAGGTATTCGTTTCCGGCCGGGAAGATAAGCTGCGGGATGTGTTCGTATATCAACACGTTGCCGTTGACGCGTCCCGGCATGGGAATCATGCGTGTTTCGTTGTCGATGTTCTGGCTCACTTCCACGCGATAGTCGCCGTAGGGATTCGAGCCGTCCTGAAGGTCGACGGTCACGGCCAGTCCCAATTGCTGCCATTCGTCGTTGAAACCGCGGTCGGTGCGCGACGTCATGGTTCCGGCCACCTCGGCCATGTTCTCGCAGACCTGAAACCGGGCCTGCAGCAGCACGTCGTCAGGATCCTGCGGGTCGTAGACCTGCAACAGATAGTTGCCGCTCCGCAATATGCCGCACCGCTCGTCCGGAATCTCGATGCGATAGTTCACATAATGCACGAACGTGGCGGTGGAATACGCGAAATCCTCTATTTTATTGGCGTTGAAACCGTCGATGTATTCACTCTCCACAAGAGCCGAGGGCTGCCAGTCGGCGTTGCAGTGTATCAGCCGCCATTCCAGCCAGCTGTTGTCCTCCCCTATCTCGTCAAACGTTATCTCGATCCTGTCCTGCGAGCCGATACGTATCACGGGCGGTGCGTCGAACAGGTCGATGTTCTGCACCTTCAGGGTCTTGAACCTCGGCGAGAATATCTGCTGGCGGGTGTCTATGTCGGCCCTGGCCGCGGTCAATACCGTGGTCAGCGCTACAAGGAATGTCAGCAATCGTCTTACCATACAATGGGTGTTTTGCCGTGCGCCACAAGGTATTCGTTGGCGCGCGTGAACTGATGGTTGCCGAAGAATCCGCGGCTGGCCGACAAGGGCGACGGGTGCACGCAAGTCATGACCAAGTGACGGCTACGGTCTATGAAATCGCCGCGACGTATGGCGTCCGAGCCCCACAGCAAAAATACCAGATGGTCGCGCTGTTCGGCCAAGAGGCGCACCGCCGCTTCGGTGAACCGTTCCCAGCCTATGCCGCTGTGCGATTTGGGCTGATGCTCGCGCACGGTCAGCGAGGCGTTGAGCAGCAGGACGCCCTGCCGCGCCCAACGGGTAAGGTCGCCGTCGGCGGGAATCGGGGCGCCGGTGTCGTCGCTCACTTCCTTAAAGATGTTGCGCAACGACGGGGGTATCAGCACGCCGGGGGCCACGGAGAATGCCAGTCCGTTAGCCTGACCCGGGCCATGATACGGGTCCTGGCCCATTATCACCACCTTCACCTGGTCGAAAGGGGTGTTGTCGAACGCCGCGAATATACGGCTGCCCGGCGGATAGCACGGATTATTGGGGCGCGAATACTCGTCGCGCACCCGCGCCGTAAGCTCGCGGAAATACGGAGATGCGAATTCCTGCGACAGCACCCGTTTCCATCCCGACTCTATGCGTATATCCTTATTATCATCCATTGTTATCGTGCGTTACCTAACAAAGTTAGCAACAATTTCGCTATATACCATAAAAAATTGACATAAATTTGAGCGAATAGTTAAATATCCCCGATTTTTTCACTAACTTTGCAATCGGAAAGCGGGCGCCGGCTTCGATTTCATGTAAATCGGCAGCACCCCGATCCCCACATATAACGTTCCCGTAGTTCAATGGATAGAATATCGGATTCCGGTTCCGACGATTAGGGTTCGACTCCCTACGGGAATACAGAGTAAAAACTCCAATCTGCTGTTCATCAGTAGATTGGAGTTTTTTATTAGTAGCGCGGCTGGGGACAGCCCGCGCTACTACAGCGTCGGGGACTTGATCAGGGTCTGGATGTCGGAGAGGGTGAACCCGCCTTCCAGATACAGGACCGCGTCGTGCTGCTTGTAGTCGCCGCCCTGCACTATCAGCAGTTTCGTAAACTCTTTCTTCGCTTCGTCCCACACTCCGTAGAATTCAGATGCCTTTTCGTTCCTGACCTCCCGGGACACAAGCTCCAGACCGTTTCGGCCTATCAGTTCCTGCACTGCATGTTTCAGCTTGCTGTCGTTGTACGAGTATTTGCATTTCACCATCTCCATTTTTGTCACCTTGTCCACCGGAATGTCCTGCACGGTCTTGGGCGACAGCGTGCGCAGCATCAACGGCGACAGATACGTGTAGTCGTACATGCTCGCGTTTTTGGAGAAGTCGGCGAAATATTGCCGGCGGTCTTTTGCATCCCTTACGTCTATGCCCAGAAACTGCCAGTCCTTGGATTCCACCAGGTCAATGCTCTTTGTATCGGCAGGGAGGGCCGGGAAAATCAGATCGAATTCCGCAACTCCGGACTTCGGCATCCAATACTGCTCGTCTATGCCGATTCCAACGGTATTCTTCAAAGGATACGTTTCGGTTCCGGCCTGAATATAAGTGTTTTTGGATATTCTGATCCACCATTCGGGCCTGAATTTTACCGACAGCCTCACCACGGTGGAATCGGGCAACAGGTCCACGCCGCAGACAGTGACCCGGCACTCTCGGTTGTCGGTGGTGTTGAGACGCACGGGGGGATAGTTCACAGTCCTCGCCGCCATCGGCAGCGCCAGCATGGCGACCACGCCCAGTATATAAAGCAACTTTTTCATTGGTATGTGTTTTAATTGTTCTCAAATAAGTTTGATAAATCCTTAGGAGTCAGCTCTCCTGCCAGATACATCAGCCTGGCTTGGCAATGCTCCGCATCGCGATACTTTATCAGCAGCAGATGGGTAAAGACTCCACGGTCCGAATCCCAGACGGCATAGAATTCATTGCGTTTCCGGTCGTCGTCACGGGCAAACATCAGCTCCATCCCGTTGTCGGCTATGGCTTTGGACACTGTTTCCCTGAAGTTGCGTCCGCATCCCAGGTCTTTGGTGCCTACCATCTCCACAAGCCGGATTTTATCCATCGGCATATTCATGGTCATCTTCTTGGCGGATACGGGTTCCTTATCCGGCATCAGGGATGTATATTCAAACCCCTTCACGTTGTCGAGCCTGTCGAACTGCCGCGCCGTATTTTCGGCATGAGGGCTCAGATAAATAGCCATCAGGGCTACTAAGATTAAAAAAATCCTTTTCATAGTTCACACAATATGGAATTCAAAATTTCCGAAGCATCCTTCAGACTGCCATACACGTCGATGGACATTTCCTGTCCGTCATCCAATACCTCCGGCGACACCACAATCGTGATTTCATTCGGAATATCCTGCACATGGCCGGGCCTGACCACATCGGACATCTCCTCGCGCATAGCAAAGAAGGTGGCCCAGGCATCTTCCGGATCAGTGGGCGCGGTATCTTCCGGCTGTTCAGCGGCAACGCGTGTCTGCGTATGCGCGTATGCTTTCCGAGACACAACCGAAGGCCGCACCGGAACAGGCGTATTGCCTGTGTAATCATCCTGTATTTTTACCGATTCCGCCGGCTTCACCGTTTCAACGGTCGCCATCCGCGCGGCTTTCTCAGTTCCGTAATCAGGCATGAACAGCCACACGGCTACAGTTATGACCACGGCGCATGCCGCCGCTGCCGACAGCCATAACCCCACGACCGGACGCCGTTTAGTTTTCTTTTCCCTGGCGGCAAGACTGCTGATGAATACATCGGCTTCCGCAGCCAGTATCTCGTAATCCGAATCTGAAACGCACGCCTCCAGTTCCCTCTCCTCCCCGGCGGAAAGAGACGCGTCGTCCCAGGCGCCCAACAGCGCCGACAGCTTGCGGTAATCCATGTCCTCTCTCCTTTTCATTTTATATCGTCGTTAAAGTATTCCTTAAGTCTTTTTCTCGCTCTTGACAGCAGTGTGCGGACATTGCCGGGCGACTGTCCCGACATCTTAGCCACGTCATCGTTCGACAGGCCTAAGATTGCCGACATCCTTATCACCTCGCGCTGCGAAGTCGGCAACGACTCGATCTGTTCCATCACCTTGGCGAGCCGGTCTTTATCCTCTAACCGTGTCTGCGGGTCGAGACTTTCGATTATCTCGGGAATGACGGTCTCCAGTCGGTTGGTGCGACGCAGCATCGACAGCGCGCAGTTTCTGACGGTGCGCAGACAGTATGCCTTCACGTTGTCCACATCTTCCAGTTCGTCGCGCCGGTTCCACAACGCCAGCAGACAGTCCTGCAGACAGTCGGACGCATCCTCGCGGTCGCCCAGCACGGCCATCGCCATACCGGCCATCAGCCGGTGATGCGGCATCACTAAGTCCCTGAACTGCTGCTCCGTCATGTCTCGGTTTTTACTGTCGTTTTATAATAAGACTCGCAACCCCGTTTTTTGTTACAAAAAAGACAAAAGAAATAGTGGCGCGGGTACTCCGCGCCACGCATCAAACTCGGACCAAAAAGCCTATTGTAGAAACCAAGAATGAAACAATGAGAGTCGGTGCCTCGGAGAGGCAATGCGCGGCACGGAGTGCCCACGCCACTATTCTCTGGTTTGCGCGTTGCCGCGTATAAGCCACTTGTAGGTGGTGAGCTCGCGCAGGGCCATCGGGCCGCGGGCGTGAAGTTTCTGTGTAGAGATGCCTATCTCGGCCCCCAGGCCGAACTGTGCGCCGTCGGTAAACGAGGTCGGTGCGTTGTGATACACGCACGCCGAGTCCACCATCGTCAGGAAACGGTCGGCGGCCTCGGAGTTCTCGGTCACGATGCTGTCGGAATGTCCCGAACCATACCGGGAGATGTGTTCCAGTGCCTCGTCTAAGTTCCCGACCGTTTTCACCGACATCTTATAATCAAGGAATTCCCGGCCGAAACAGTCGGCATCGGCTTCTTTCAGCAATTCATTGGTATATTGCCCTTTTAATGCCGCGTAGGCCTCCGGATCTGCATAAATGGTCACATTCTTAGCCTTTACTCCGGCACATAAAGCCGACAGATCCCCGAGTCGGCTGCGGTCCACTATCAGCGTGTCCAGCGCGTTGCAGACGCTGACACGCCGCGTCTTGGCGTTGGTCACTATCTTCTCCCCCTTCACCACATCGCCGTCGGCGTGAAAATAGGCGTGACACACTCCGGCACCGGTTTCTATCACCGGTATGCGGGCATTGTCGCGCACATAGTCTATCAGCGACTTACTGCCGCGCGGAATCAGCAGGTCGACCATACCTCGCGCCCCTAACAGTTGCGCCGTAGCCTCGCGGTCGGACGGCAGCAGCGTCACCGCACCCGTGTCTATGCCGTGCCGGGACAGCACGGAGTGTATCACCTCCACGATGGCCAGGTTGGAGTATTCGGCGTCATGTCCCCCTTTAAGCACCACGGCGTTGCCTGATTTCAGGCACAGGCCCGTCACGTCCACCGTCACGTTGGGGCGCGCCTCGTATATCACGCCGATCACGCCGAAAGGCACGGCAACTTTTTCGAGTTTCAGTCCGTTCGGCAAGGTCCTCGCCTCGAGCGTATGGTGCTGCGGAGATGCTAACTCTGCCACATGTAGCAGGTCAGAGGCTATGCCCTCCAGACGGCTTTGTGACAATGCCAGTCGGTCACGCATCGGATTGGCGACGTCCATACGCTCCATATCGCTGGCGTTAGCGGCTAATATTCTCGCGCTCTCCGATAATAATGCATCGGCGATGTCGCGCAATGTCGAATCTATTTCCTCGTCGGTCAGCGTCAACAAGGTCCGGGAGGCATGCTTTGCCCCTTTCAGCAGTTCGGTAATATCTTTCATGACGGTAAGAATCGTGTGCACACTGTCCCGCTATGTTCGTTCAGCACCAGGTCGGACAGTATTCCCTCGCGCTTGCCGTTGGCTATGATCACCTCCACGCCCTGCGCGGCGGTCTGACGGGCTATGCCGCATTTCGACACCATGCCGCCACGCCCCAGTCCCGACTTCGACGTGCTGATATACCTGTCGATATCGGCTCCGGGTTCTATGGTGCGTATCACTTCCACTCCCTCGTCGACGGGACGGCCGGAATAGAGGCCGTCGACATTGCTGAGTATTATCAGTGAATCGGCGTCCATCATCGTTGAGATCAGCCCCGACAGCTCGTCGTTGTCGGTAAACATCAGCTCGGTGACGCACACCGTGTCGTTCTCGTTCACTATCGGTATCACGCCGTTGTCCAGCATCACGCGCATGCAGTTGCGCTGGTTGGTGTATTGCTCGGGCGTCGAAAAATTCTCCTTCATGGTCAGCACCTGGCCCACGACCAGTCCGTGGTCGCGAAACAGCTCGAAGTACCTGTCTATCAGCTTGGCCTGTCCCACGGCGGAATAGAGCTGCCGCTGGTCCACGTCGCTCATGGCCTTAAGGGTCATCCCCTTCAGTTCGCCGCGTCCGGAAGCCACGGCACCCGACGACACTATTATCACATCGATGCCGGCTCGGCGTATGTCGGCTATCTGGTCGGTCAGCGCCGACATGCGCGTGAAGTCCAGCGACCCGTCGGCGCGCGTCAGCACGTTGCTGCCTATCTTTACTACAATGCGTTTCATTCTACTCAACTATTACGGGTCAGGCCCTGTATCACGGCGTTGGTGAAACCGGCCTGCTCCATGGCGTTAAGTCCCTTGATGGTCAGTCCCCCGGGTGTGGTGACCTTGTCTATCTCCTGTTCCGGATGCGAGCCGTTGGCCTCTAAGAGCTTCAACGCACCCTCCATGGTCTGCGCCACTATGTTCAAGGCGTCCTTGGGATAGAAGCCGAGCTGTACGCCGCCCTCCTGCATGGCGCGGATAAAGCGGAATATGTACGCTATGCCGCATCCCGACAGCGACGTGGCGGCCGTCATCAGCCTTTCCTCTATCATCATGACGGTGCCCACGTTCTCAAAAATCTCCTTCACGGCTTCGTCGCTTTCAGGAGTATTGTTCCTGCCGGCCACGAATGTCATGGACCGGCCCACGGCGGCTGCCGTATTGGGCATGACGCGATATACCGTCCGTAACGGTCCGGCGGCCATGTCTGTCAGATTTTCAAGAGTGATGCCGGCGGCCACCGATACAAGGATGGCATCCACACTCAAAGTCGCACTATACTGAGCCAACACCTGTTCCACCAGCCAGGGCTTCACAGCCAAGACCACCATGTCGGCGCCTTCTATGGCTTTTGAGTTGCAGGTATATGTCTCGATGAACGGAAACTCCGACTTCAATGCGTCAAGTTTCCCTTGTGATGGATTGGAGACGGCCAAAGTATGGTCGCTTTGACCGGCGGCGATGGCGGCCGCGATGCCGCGCGCTATGGCTCCGCCCATATTGCCGGCCCCGATTATTGCTATTCTCATTTCAGAGTAATTTGATCCTGACTTCAAAATTACTCATTTTTCGCCATATACACAAAAAGACGTGGTGATAGTAGCGCAGGCTGTCCACAGCCGCGCACAGATACGGACAAAATGCCTATTGAAAGTTTTTCATAAGGACTTTGGTCATTAGCTGTACGCGGCTGGGGACAGCCCGCGCTACTATCTTCGCGGCTGTCCACAGACGCGCTACTAAAAAGAGACGTCCCGTGCGGAACGTCTCTTAACTTTCTCAACTTTGTAAACTTTTTCAACTACAAGTCACTTCACCGGCTTGATGGAGATGGCGTAGCCGCCGCCGGGAGCCGCCTTCAGCTTGAGGCGCGTCTTGCTGTTCACATTCTTCTTAGTGATGGTGTATGCCTGCGGGTTGGTCTTGTAGTGAGCGTCCTTGGCGTCGGCGTATATGATGGCCTCATACTTCTTGCCGGGGTCCAGGAAGTCGAACGATACGGTCGATTCATGTCCACCTTCCCACGCGGTGCAGCCCACGAACCAGTCGTCGGTGCCCTTGGCCTTGCGCGCGGCCACGATGTAGCGTCCCGGCTCGGCCTCAAGGTAACGGCTCTCGTCCCAGTCTACGGCCACATCCTTGATGAACTGGAAGGCATCCATGAACTTAGAATAGTTCTCGGGAGTGTCGGCTGCCATCTGCAGCGGGCTGTACATAGTGACGTACAGAGCTAACTGGCGCGCCAGCGTACTGTTGACATGACTGGTGTTATTGGGATTGTTCTCCTTCATATCCATCACGAAGATGCCGGGGGTGTAGTCCATCGGGCCGCCCTGCAGACGGGTGAACGGCAGGATGGTGGTGTGGAACGGCTTGCTTCCTCCGAACGACTCGTACTCTGTGCCGCGCGCGCTCTCGTTGCCTATCAGATTGGGATATGTACGGTACAGTCCGGTAGGTCGCACGGCCTCGTGCGCGTTGACCATGATCTTGTGCTTGGCCGCCTCCTTGACGGCATACAGGTAGTGGTCGTTGAGCGACTGGCTGTAATGATGCTCGCCACGCGGCAGCACGTCGCCTACATATCCGCTCTTCACGGCGTTGTAGCCGTACTTGTTCATAAGATTGTACGCATCCTCCATGCAGCGCTCGTAATTGCGCGTCGAGCCGGATGTCTCGTGATGCATCATCAGCTTCACGCCCTTGGAATGGGCGTAGTCGTTCAGCATCTTGATGTCGAAGTCGGGATAAGGGGTCACGAAGTCGAACACCCTCTCCTTCTGGTGACCGATCCAGTCCTCCCAGCCTATGTTCCAGCCCTCCACCAGCACCTGGTCGAAGCCATGTTCGGCGGCGAAGTCAATGTACTTCTTCACGTTCTCGTTGTTGGCCGCATGATGGCCGTGGGGCTTGGTCTTGGTGTAGTCCAGCTCGTCGATCTTGACCGACGGCAGGTCCCAGGTGTAGCTCCACTGCTTGGCGTTGTTGATCATCTCCCACCATACGCCCACGTATTTCACGGGCTTAATCCATGATGTGTCGGAAATCTTGCAGGGTTCGTTTAGGTTCTCGGTCAGGTTGGAGCTCAGCATGTCGCGTGCGTCGTCGCTGACCATCACCGTTCGCCACGGCGTCTTGGCCGGGGCCTGCATGTATGCCTTGTTGCCCACGGCATCGGGGGTGAGCCAGGAGGTGAACACCATGTTCTTGTCGTCCAGGTTCAGGTGCATGCAGCTGTAGTCCACCAATGCGGCTTCGTGCAGGTTGATATAGAGGCCGTCGTCGGTCTTCATCTGCAACGAAGTCTGGACACCCGTGGGACTGAATGTGGTCTGCGATGAGTTCGGCGTTACGGCGCCGTCCATCAGTCCGCGTATCTCCGACAGCTTGCTTTCGGTGTAGTCGTACTCCTGCGTGTCGTAGTCGCCGGGTATCCACCATGCGGTGTGGTCGCCGGTCATGCCGAACTGCGTCTTCTCGTCTGTAATGGTGAAATACACCAGGTTTTTCTGCTGGGGGAATTCGTAGCGGAAGCCCACGCCGTCGTCATACACGCGGAAGCGTATGTTCATCTGACGGTCGGTCTTTGGCTGGTCCAGCTCCATCAGCACCTCGTTGTAATGGTTGCGTATCTCCTTGTTCTCGCCCCACACCGGCGTCCAGGTCTCGTCGAAGCTGGATTCCTCCCAGCCCTTTACCTTGAAACCGTCGGTCAGGTTCTCGGCGTCCTTCAGCTCGAGACCCAATGTGGAGGGGGTTATCACTTTCTTGTCCTTGTAGTCCACGCTGTAGGTAGGCTTGCCGTCCACCACGTCGGCGTGGAGCACTACGTTGCCGTTCGGCGACTTCACGTCCACGGCATAAATCGCTCCCGGCATCAGCATCATGGCGGCCAGGGCGAGCGCTGCTTTTGGGTTCTTCATCGGTTGTTGTGTTTTTATTTTGTGTTTTTATATATTAGGGGCTCCGTCACCTCAATCCTCTAAAGCTGACAGAGAAAAATTTTTTATTACACAAAAATACATAAAATATTTTTCGTTGTCAATAGTCTGTCGTGTTTAGTAGCCGTATTTAACAAATTTGCTGCTGAATTGCAGTTCTTTAACGAAAATCAACAATCGAATTTAAGTAGTATGGACAATTGTCCCTAATGTTAAATTTTACACATTGACAATTTGTTTCCAAATTTTTTCTTGGTTTAGGTTGGATTATTTAAATAATTGTAGTAATTTTGTCCATTGCAAATAACGTGTACCGCCACGGGACAATCCGTGGACAACGTATGTTAATTGATTGACGATCACTTAAAACTATGTTTAGATTTCGGTAACAGACTAATGGTTCGGCGCATGCCGGATTTGCAATAACGACAGGGTGTGTTTTTAATGTAGTGGGGACTGCACGCATCATGCTGCGGCAACAGAGACTTGCTAAAGGGGTTCGGAACGATACCGAATCTTGAATCGGGCATGATCATCCACTCGCCATCGTGGATTCCTCTGCTATGTGAACTCACACTGTTGCCTAAGTTGCGACCAATTACCCATGCTCGCCGACCTGACGCAGACACAGGAGGATTGACATTGCCTGTTGATTACGGGGACATCAGCAACTGAATCTATGCATAATAATAAGATTACAAGGATATCAACAATAACAAAGTAATATAAAGAAGTATGAAACATTTATCGAAATTCGCGTTCGGAGCGTTAGCTCTCGCACTGGCATCCTGCAGCAGCGAGGCCCCCGCACCGAACAATGGCAACGACGCCGACGGCGACGTGTACGCCACTCTGAAGATTAAGCTTCCCTCAGCCACCCGCGCCGGCAACGCCGGCCAGGAATACGGCCAGGACTCCGAGAACTATGTTAGCAAAATCCTTGTGGTGCTGACCACAAAGAACGACAAAGGCGACTACATTTTCCTGACATACGACGAGTCCGACGCCATGGGCGGAAACACGATTCCCGGCGACCATGAGACAACAGAGGGCCAGACACCTGTAAACGAACTGAAATATACCCTTAACTTCAGCGCCAAGGACATGGATCCCAGCGCACTCGGCGTGGCAGACAGTAACGAAGGAGCTGATATATATGTATTCGCATTCTGCAATCCCACCGCACGTCTCAGGACCCTCGTCAGCAACTGGGACAGCGGAACGACTACATTCAACGGCAACAGTTACGGTGTGGTAGGCGGCGGAAATTCAATTTGGAACGCCGACAACTTCCTGATGACCAACTGCCATATTCCCGAGGCCGTGAAACTTCCCTCGCGCAGCTCGCTGGTGCAGAACCACAATACTCCAGAGAAGGCCTTCAATCTCGGAACCGTACACGTAAAACGTCTGGCAGCACGTTTCGACTTCGCCCTCGGCGGCGATAACGCCGACAACAAGTACGAGATTAAGAACACCTCCGGCGAAGGCACAATGGGTACCATCGAGCTCACAGATATGGCCATGTTCAACATCGCCAAGAACTTCTATTACCTCCCCCGCTCCAACGACAAATGGGACTGGACTGGCAAAACGACTCTCTGCGGCGATCTCGAATCTCCCTATTTTGTCATGAGCTACAATGCCAACGGATTCAAGCAACAGCCACTTTCAAACGGTGACTACAAGAAATATTATTTCGCCAACCTGATCGGCAATACATTCGCTACAGGCGGGGCTGAAGATCCGGGCTCCGCGCAGCCCGACGGCGGCGGTTCGACAGCACTGACATGGACATCCATTCGTCCCGACGACTGGAAGGAGAAGACCGAGGACAGCAACGACGGCTGGACACAGGCTACCAAGAACGACTACCGTATCTGGCGTTACGCTACCGAGAACACCATTCCCGCCGCCGACGCTCAGAACAGCACTGCAAGCCAGAAGGTCGGCATCACGACCGGCGTGGTATTCAAGGGCACGTTCACTCCCACCAACAACACCCTTTGGAACGGCAATGTGATCTATCTCTACAACGGCATCGTTTACGGTGACTTCAAGGCCCTCAAGGATTACGTGACCAAATATCCCGAAAGCGTGGTGGCCGGTGCATTCGCAGAGGTCAACAATCTTAAGAACGGAACCTATGACGATGCCAATCCCACGACGAATCTTCTCGAAGGCCTTACCTCGGCACAGCGCCACGGTTTCAAGGCTTACGTGCCCGATGCCGGCAAGAACACGTACACCATGTACTACTTCTACTACAACCGTCACGAGTCCAACGGCAACAACTCGCAGATGGGCGTGAACGAGTTCGGCGTAGTGCGCAACAACGTCTACAAGCTGCAGGTAACCACCTGCGGTTCGCTCGGCGAGCCCGAGGCTCCCGAGAATCCCGACAACCCCGATGAGGAGGAGAAGGCTTACTTCACCGTCAGCTGTCACGTGATGCCCTGGACGGTACGCATCAACAACATCGAATTCTAACATAGGATTCCCCATAGGTCCGGGCAAGATTGCTCCTGCCCGGATCACCACTCTACTAAAGATATTAAAAAGGAATCAACAATGATGACTTTCAGAAAACGCACATTCAGCAGCATAAAGAGACTTGCCGGCGCGGTCCTCGCGTTCGTGGCACTGTCATCGGTCTGCATCGGCGCGACATCCTGCTCGGAGGTGTACGACGACCTTGAGGAATGTCCGCAGGGCGTGGTGCTCCGGTTCGTATTCGACCACAATCTGGAGTTCGCCAACGCGTTCCCGTCGCAGGTTGATTGCCTTTCTCTCTTCATCTTTGACCGGGAAGGCAATCTCGTGGAGCGCAGGGTGGAGACATCCTCCGTGCTTCAGGACGAGGACTGGCGGATGACTCTCGACCTGCCGGCGGGCGACTATCACGCCGTGGCCTACGGAGGCCTGGAATGCGACAAGACTTCGTTCTCGCACACCAAGGCTGTGGACGACATCAAGACCCTCGCGGACCTGCAGGTGGCCATCAACGGCATTCATGTAGGCGACGAGGCGGCCCGCCCCGCCCAGCCGCTGCACGACCTGTTCCACGGCGCGCTCGACTTCACCGTCACCGACGGCCTGGACTATGACAAGGCCACCCTCTACATGATGCGCGACACCAACCACATACGCATCGTGCTGCAGCATCTGGACAACACTCCGGTCAATGACAAGGACTTCCGCTTCGAGATAGTGGACGACAACACCATGTTCGACCACGCCAACAACGTGCTGCCCAACGGCACCGTCACCTACCTGCCCTGGACCACCGGCACCGCCAACGCCGGTCTGAACGGACTCCCGGCAGGCGACGAGGATACGCGTACCCGCGACCTCGCCGACCCGGTGCAGGTGGCATTCGCCGAACTCAGCGTGTCGCGCCTGATGTATAAGTCCGCATTCACCTGGACGCAGCCCGACGGCAAGAGTCAGCGCGGCCCGCGCCTGCGTATCCTCTCGCTGGAAAACGGCCGCACGGTGTGCGACCTGCCGCTGAACAACTACCTGCTGCTCCTTAAGAGCGAGGCACTCGGCAAGATGGACAACCAGGAATTCCTGGACCGCGCATATCGCTACAACATGGTGTTCTTCCTCGACCAGGACAACGCCTGGGTGCGCATGAACATCATTGTGGACGACTGGACCGTCCGCATCAACAACGTGGATCTGGACTCGTGAGGATCAGACCGTAGATTTTGACAAAGATTTTGACAAAGTGAAGATTTACCGTTACATATTACTCGCCATCGGGGCGCTGGCCGTCGGACTGGTGTCCGAGGGGTGCTCGTCGCGCAAGTCCGATGAACCCCGGCCCGACCAGGGGGAGTTCTGTGAGCTGGTAATATCTCTCAGCTCGGAGACATCCGTGACCGACAGCCCGGCCACCCGCGCCGACCAGCCCTGGGATAACGACCCCGACCCGGAACCCGGTTTCCCTTCGGAATACAGGATTGACCGCGTATTGCTCTATTTCGTAACGCCCGGCAATGCCATCATACCCTTCTCTCCCACCCTCACCGACCGTGACGACGCCAACAACACCGTGACTTACAGCACCAAGATCGACGTGCGGTCGCATTTCGTGAGCCATAATGCCGACGGCACCATGTCGCTGTCGGGCCGCATCGTGGCCGTGGCCAACGGTCCCGAGGATTACATCCCGGCCGACCCGTTCAGCCGCATTCCCTTCGACATTTCGGACGTCGACACGCGCGGACTCATACCGATGTGGGGCGTGACCTCCGTAACCGGCCTGCCGCTGACCGTAGACGGCACAACCTATGCCGGCGAGATCAAGCTGCTGCGCGCCGTGTCTAAGATTACCATCGAGATGGCCGACGAGTTCAAGGATCAGTACAACATCATAAGCGTGGAGCCTCATCAGAGCAATTATCTCACGCAGGGATATATCGCGCCCGGAGGCGCTGCGGAAGCCACAAGTACCGGCGCGCTGTTGATGGAGGGTTGCTACAATCCGTTCCTTGACGCCACTGCCGACACCGCGCCTAAATTCTATAATATAGGAGAAAACAAGGTGTGGGGTTATCTGGCCGAACGCAGAGGCAGATATGGATTAGTAAGGTTGGGCTTCACCGTGACATTGGCGGAAAAGGACCATCCGGAGCGCACTTTCACCGGCAGGGTCTATCTCTGCGATTACAAAGACGGGCGGCCGGACTTACAGAGCATGTTCGAGAAACTGGTGCGCAACCACGACTATCAGTACAGGATTTCATTAAGGGAACTCGAATTCGTCATTTCCTTCAAGGAATGGATATTCGGAGGCAAGGTCCATATCGACCTTGAATAATACTATCAGCTATGACTGTCAGGAAACTTAAATATATCTTGTTTACTTTGGCGCCGCTGTCCGCGATGCTTATGACGGGGTGTCTCGACGAGCCTCTTGCCGACACCGACTGCTTCGACAATCCGGACGTGATCTCGTTCACCGCCGTTACGGGGACGGGAGCCGTGGGCGCCTCCACTCGCGCCGGCGAGGAGAAGCAGCTGTACGAGCCGTTAGTGCTGACCGACGACGCGGCCTCGCAGACGCTGTATCTGCACACCTACGACTCGGAGCGCATCGGCTTCGAGCCGGGCGACGACGTGCAGTCCGGCGAAACGGACGGCGCGCAGACGCGCGGCAACCAGATAGAGACCGCCGAGGACCTGATCAAGTTCCACAAGGACTTCATGGTCAATGCTTGTTTCAGGGACTTAGGCAATGAATATATCGAATGGTGCAAGACGCAGGTATCGTCGGCCAATAACTTCTGGCGCACCGAAAAGACCCGTTACTGGCCCGGCGAGCGCGAGCTTTCGTTCATGGCCGTATCCCCGACAGCGGAATTCAACAGCCTGACCAATAAAGTCTTTTCCGACCTGCACGCGGCATTCTCGTACACTGCGAAGAAACAAGGGAACAACCGTGACGCCGAGGCGCAGACCGACCTGCTGTTGGCTGCCGGCGCGTGCAATAAACCGAACAGCGTCAACGGACGCGCTCCGCTGAAGTTCCACCATGCCCTGTCGGCAATCAAGTTCGCCGTGCGCGACGTGCTGGACGGCGAGGTGGTCAACGTGCAGATTGCGGGCGTACACAGCACCGGCAATTGCGAATACTTTGCCGAGAGCAATGGTGATGGCCGGTTCGTATGGTCCGAGCAGACAGGCAGCGAGACTTACTCGCAGAACTTCAACTATGCCATAAACGGCCGTCCGTCAGGCGGCATCGATCCCGGCGACGATTCGCAGGACATCCTGCTGAACGACGCGATGCCGGAGAAAACCTTCATGCTGATTCCCCAACGCATTCCCGACAACGCCGAGATTATCGTGACCCTTAAACGCAAGAACCCCGGCAAGGACGAGGACGGCAATCAGCTTCCCGAGACCATCACCGTACGCGGCAAAATCAAGGCCAACGACGTGCAGGAATGGCTTCCCGGCCACGAGTACGTCTACACCATCTCCACCTCCAAGGACAACTGGGTGTATGTGTTCAATGCACGTGGCAATCACAATTCCCGTAATGGCCAGCATTTTACTGAATACAATGCCAACGCCAACCAGATTTATGTGTACTCTCCTTCCGTCAACGAACACGATACATACAATGACGATGCTTTCTTCTATGTGCGCAGCTATCGTTATCGCGCCAACAATCAAAGCATAATTGAAGATGTTCCCTGGAGCGCAAGCCACGGTGACGCCAAGCAGTATCGCGTACGCACTTCCGGTGACGTGTATGTATCCGGACGTGATATATCCGCAGCCGAATGGATTACAGACACAAAGAGCCTTAAAGGTAACGGTGATCATTCCACTTCCGGTGAAAGGAATAATCTGGTTTTTGCAACCCACCACCAGATGACCGACTGGCCGGGCGACAAATGGATGCAGGATCAGGAACCATACTCGGGATATACCAAGGAAAAGCCGTGGGATTTATCAACGTGTGGCGGTAAGTTGTCGCGCAACACTGCCAACTGTTACGTCATCGACCGTGAGGGTTGGTACTTCCTGCCTTTCGTATACGGCAACGCCATAAAGGACGGCAAAGACAACAAGGATGCATACAACTTTAACGGAACAAGAGCAACAGGAATTAATAGCCGTGACAAATACCTGAGTCCGTTCAAGAACCATGCTAACGGCAATATCACAGCGCCCGATATTCCTGCCAGCTATTGCAACTCAGTAAGTAAGACGTGGGCCGACGTATATAACGTCATCTCAGACCTGGAGATAGTTACATACGACGGCAAAAGAGGTGTGAGATTCCGCGCCAACAAGTTCAACCTGCAGCAGGGATCTTCATGTATAGCCCTGTTCAACAGCAACAATCAAGTAGTCTGGAGCTGGCATATATGGATTTCCGAACACTGGCTGAACCCAACCAACGGACAGCCTCACGCTTTCAACAACAGCACCTCCGACGTCACGTTCGAAGCCTCATACAGCGGTCGACGCAACCGTGGCGATTTACAGGTAACACATCCCACCAGAACTGGCTTCAAATATTACGTATCTCCTTACAATTTAGGATGGTGCGACCCTAAGAATGTAGACTATCTGCGTCGTCCCGGCACCATGAGTTTCGTGCAATACAAGCCCGATGGCACGACCCGCAGTGGAAAAACAGCCTCACTTCCTATACTTCAGGACGGTGCGCAGATAGAATATAAGTATGGTAACAACACTTATTACCAGTTCGGACGTAAAGACCCGATTGTGGGATTCGTGGACCACAATAACAATATAAAACGAAATTTCGGTCCATATCAGTATGCCATGGCCGCTCAGCCCGTGGCTATTCAACAAGGCATACTTCATCCCAACACCCTGTTCTGCAAAGGACCCAATAATACAAATTCCAACGATTGGTGCTCGACACATTATATCAACCTATGGAACAACAACAAGCTCAGCACTTGGTTGCAGGACACCAATGACTATAATTCACTGTTTTTGTTCTACGGTCTGAAAACAGTCTACGATCCATGTCCTCCGGGTTATATGGTTCCACCGGGATCAATCTGGATGCTTTGTGGAAGAAACGAAGACGGGAGCTACACCAACATGACTTTCACTGACAAGGGATTATCCAATCTTACGGGAGTCAGAGGAGAGGATGACTATACTTTCAAGATATGGGCTAACTCCTCTAAGAATGACGCCAATACAATATGGCTGACAAGTACCGGACATCGCTGGTACACTGACGACCGTTATAGCAGTACATTCCCATACCGGGGTGGAGATAACTTCAATTCACAACTCGTATATTTATGGACAAGTACTCCTACCGGCCGTAATGATTTCACAGGCTTCGGCCTGGCTCTCGGCAAGGATTCGTCGGGTTGGGGCGTATGCGCTTATTTCTACGGACGTAGATCAATGGCCCGGCCCGTACGACCGATACGCGAGGCATATACGCATCCTTAATAACAACGGCATTTAATAACTCATCACAATGAGACTCAATAGGATATTATTAACAGTGGTTGCCACCGTGACGGCGTGGCTGGCTATTCCGGCGGCCAACGCTCAGGACGTGGCGCTCAAGACGAACCTGATCAACGACATCGCCCTGAGTCCCAACATCGGCGTCGAAGTGGGCCTTGCTCCCAAATGGACCCTCGACATGACTGCCGAAATGAATCTGTGGAAAGTGGACGGGCGCAGCTGGAAACACCTCTATTTCCAGCCCGAGGCGCGCTATTGGTTCTGCCAGCGTTTCTCAGGCCACTTCATCGGCTTCCACGCCTTGGGCGGCATCTACAACTTCGGCAAACTCAACCTGCCGTTCAACATGCTCGGCTCGAACCTGAAGGAGCTGAAGGACAAGCGCTATCAGGGCTGGGCCGCGGGTGCGGGCGTGGTCTACGGCTACGCGTGGCCGCTGCACAAGCACTGGAACATCGAGGCGGCATTAGGCATCGGCTGGCTCTACACCCGTTTCGACAGCTATCCATGCCAGATATGCGGCACCAAGATAGACCGCAACAAGAGTCACAACTACTTCGGCCCCACCAAGCTGTCGGTGGCCGTGGAGTATATATTTTAAGGCTTTCCTCAACCGTAAAACTGACACAGAATTATGCGCAGATATATCATGACGGCATTGGCAGCCGTCGCCACAATATTGAATGTCCCGGCTCAGGACAATGCCGTATATCATGTCACGGACATGAGCGTGGCCAAGGAACACGGTCTGCTGAAGGTGGGCATGAACGTGCATCCCAAGGACTACCGGCTAAGCTATAACCAGCGCATGGAGGTGACTCCGGTGCTGAAGTCGCTGGATTCAAACGATTCCATCGCGCTGCCCGGCTTCATCGTGGCCGGCCGCAACGCATTCTATGACACGGAGCGCGCCGAGGACTTCGGGGGCAAGATACTCCGCTCGGGCCAC